>Ga0154475_1194_pt1 | contig 35400 bp, 33 predicted proteins | sample RifGroC2_FD_115954 | JGI IMG/M metagenome (GOLD analysis project Ga0154475, IMG submission 115954) | Ignavibacteria bacterium GWC2_36_12 | reverse complement strand
TACTTCATTAACGCCGGAGACATTTACCGCACAGACAGTAATTCCAATTGCAATCAGTTCCCATCCTCGCTTCGCCGGAGCTTGCGAAGGCGAGCCTTTTATTGTTTTAGCTCCAAGCCTGTAAACAGCATTTATAATTACAATAATAACTGCAGGCTTAATACCATATAGAAAAGGTTTAACATCAGGAAGATTTCCGTAAGCAGCATAAAAGTATGCGAACATCCCGGTTATAAGTACAGCAGGTAAAGTAAAACAAATTCCTGAAGTAATTAAACCGGCAACTCCTGCGCGGTGGTAGCCTGTATGGATAGCCATTTCAGTTGAGTTTGGTCCCGGTATAAGATTAGTAGCTCCAACTAAATCGAGAAAATGTTGGTGAGTCATCCATTTTCTTTTTGACACGACCTCATCTTCAAAAAGTGCAATGTGAACAGCCGGACCACCGAAGGTAATCAACCCCAACTTCAAAAATAAAAATGCAATTTCCTTAAGATTTTTCAAGAAGCAGAATTTGATTTGTTTGCATAATAATGATCAAGGGAAATGTTTCCTGTGCTAAATCTTTTGCATCTTCCCGGTTTCCAAGAAAGCGGAATGCAAAATTAATAACAGATCTCTGGTATCGGTGTATCAATTCCACAAATGCTTTTTGGTCTCCCGTTGTAATAAGTTCTACAAGCCGGGAATCATTCTCTGCCGCATAATTATGCTTTAAAAAAACGCACCGATATTTCTCTCCATATTTTTTATACTGAGAGTTTGCCATCATTTGTGAAATCCGATTTCACACATTTTAGATTTATAAGTAACCATAAAGAATAAAAATTATATAAAGCGCTACAAGCAATGCACCTGCCAATCTCGATACTTCTTTTCTAAGGAGAAATACAGAAATAATAACTGTCGTAATGAAACTTAAAGGCAGATAAAAGTTTACTATAACTGAGGAAATTTCTATTGGTTTTATAAGAGCAATAATACCCGCGTTAAATAAAAAGAAAGCGAGAATTGAACCGGCAACATTTCCGTAACTTATTTCAGATTTTCCTTTCATTGCTGCCGGAAGCTCACGTGCAATTTCTTCGATGCTTACAAGAAAAGCTAGGATAGTCATTCCGAAAAGTGTGTCGGAAATTTTTAAAGTAGATATAATTGTTTTTGAACTGTTTACAAGCAGTTCGCTTCCTACGATAATTGCCAAAAGAGAAATTGTGAAAAGCACTATTGATTTCCATCTGCTAAGTTCTTTAGCTTCCTCCAAACTTTCTGATACTTCACTGTGAGCTTTAATATCAATTCCCTTTTTGTTTAATTGAATTAGGTAGTAAACTGATATAATAAAACCCACGAGCAGTATTAAGCCATCAACTCGAGATAATTCTCCGTCAAGACTGAGCAGTCCAAAAAGAAGGATGCTTATATTAGGAATGATAATTATTTGTTTTGGCGCCTTCTCAAACTTCATCGGGCTGATGATAGCGGTTATTCCAAAAGCAAGAGCACTAGCAACCATCGCAGATCCTATTATTGATCCCAATGCTATTCCGCTAACACTTTCGTATGAACCTGCCGCACCCACAATAAGATTTTCCGGGTCAAAGCCGATAAAAATTACGCTGATAATAAAAGTAGAAATACCAAATTTGAGCGATAGCCCAACGGTACCCTCAACCAGCTTTTCGGCAAAATAAATTATCAAACCAAGCCCAAAGGCAAACAAAGCAATTGTTAAAAAGATATTCATTCAATTACTTTAGCGTTGTTAAACAATTTTTTGTCTTTTATAGTTTTTGGTAAATGAGCACTTAATATTCCAAGTAATATTAGTATGAATAAAATTAACTGGTCTTTGGCGGAAATGAAGAAAGCAGTGATTAGTATTAAAACTTTAGCAATCGTGAATAGCCCTTCCACGGTTGCAAACCAAATCAAGTCTTCTTTTACAATTTCTCTTACAACCAAAAGAAATCCGCTTACAATAGTTACAACAATAGCTGTGATACTTACTTGATTTGTTGAAAGAGCGCCAACCCAAACACTGAACCCGGCAAAGTGAAAAAATAGTAATGCTATTTTAATTGCCGGGTCAAGTCTTATTATCAATTCTTTCATTCTTACTTGCCCCTTCGGGATTAATTTTATTTTTATAAATAATGTAGTCAAAAGACAATTTCCCGCTTCCAACAATTATCAGAAATAATGCACCTAAGAACATAGAAAAATCTGTGCGTGCTTCGTGCATCATACTCCAAAATCCATATTGCTGAAGCTTAGGAAGGTTAAAATACCAGTAACCATAACCAAGAAGAATCGGAATTTTGGTTGAAAGAATTGCAACGGAAATGTTAATCAATAATGGAATTGAAGCGAGCCGTGTGAAAAACCCGATTAACACCAGCGTTCCAAATACAATCTCAACAACACCTACAAAAGGTGCCATTGTTTCCGGTGCCGGGATTCCAATTTTGATAAATCGACCGACGCCCAGTACATCTGGAAATAAAAATTTCTGAATTCCTTCTGATAAAAAAATTGCACCAACTATTAAACGGATAAACAAAGGTGTGTAGTTGTTAGTTGTAGAAAATATTTTTTCCATTTTTGTTTAGCTCAATTTATTAATGATAACCACTTCTTCTTTACTCTTTTTATTTATAATTATTCCAATTATTGTTGAAAGAACAGCACCTAAAATTACATCGCTCAACCAGTGCTGATCGTGATAAATCCTGCCGAACGCGGTCAACACAGCAAGGAGATACCAGAATACTTTCCAGATTTTATTTTGGAAAAAATTTGCGACGACAATGGTAAATGCAAAAGCCACTGCAACATCGCCGGAAGGAAGCGAAAGATGATTGTTAGAACCGAAGTTAAGGAAATCGAATGCAAAGTTTCCGTGATTTGTATAAGGACGCCATCTGCCGAACAGCGATTTAAATATTGTTACTATAATCCCCGCAAAAATAAATGTCTCAAATATTCTGAAGCCGTTTTTTCTAATTTTTTCATTTTTAAGTACAAACCCCGCAGAATAAAGAGAGACGAAAAGAATAGCGGTTAAATATAATTTCCCATACAAGTGTCCCACATTAAATAGAAAATCAAAAAAATGTATGTGGAATTTAGAAAAGAATTCTCTGGCTGTTTGATCTGCGAGGGAAACGCTTACATACATAATAACAATTAAAACACTTATGAGTAATGTTCGGAGATTCCAGTTTGTCTTCAGGTTAACGGGAAATTTTATAAGAAATAAGGCATCGCTTAGAAAGTGCTTTAAGTCTGCTATAATAATTTTCATACTTTTCTTTGAACGAATTTGTAGTAATGTTAAAGTAAAGGGCTTCTTGTTTTCAACTTTTGAACAATTAGTTATATAAAATAACAACAGAGATAGAAGAACAAATATTATCTCTAAAATGTATTTGTCCAGTTTATGGAATTTTACAGTTTAGCATTTACTCAAAAGCTAATTCATTAAAAAAACAATTGAACTCTCGCTAAAAATATTCCATGTAGGTCGTCAGCAGTCTTTAAAATATCTCCGGTTCGGCTTGATGGCGTAAGCAAGTCATTTCCGAACCAGTTAACCTGATAATTCATTTGAAACTTAATGTTGTAGTTCAGATAATAATTAAGCCCCATAGTAACAGTTGTAACATCATTTTTCTGAAGTGTAATTGGGTTTCCCTGCACATCTGTATAGCCGACAATTGTAAAAGGAGCACCGGCATCAACATTAAGCTTTTCAAATCTTCCGGCAACCTCCAATCCACTCTTCATTTTTAAGACTTTATCTTCTCCCGTTATCAAGTAAGTCGCATCAATGTGCCATCCTTCGGTGACAACATCTACATTTGAAATCTGTGAAATATTTCTTCCTCCCTGGTCTTGAATGTATGCTGCCTTTAATGAAAAGGGTCCGCAAATCCATTGAATATCACTACCAAACGAAAAACGTTTTCCTTCAGTCATTATTTCCGGGAAAAATTCAAAGCCAAGAGGCGTGCGCTGATGTAATTCAACAGCTTCCGGTTTGTTATCTTCATACAATACAGAGCCGGCAATTCGTATTTTATTCAGAATGTTGGAAGAAAGTACGAAAGGATAAACAGCTATCCTCCCAGTATATTCAAATGTTTTTTCGGGATCATTTTTTAAGGCACTTCCTCCTAAACCATTGAAGACTCCGATCCCATATTCAAAGAAATTTTCACATGGTGAGCCGAAATTATGAATCATTACTCCAATATCTTCGGCAGGTGAAATTACAACTGCTGCCATTGAGCGCTCTATAAAGTCAAGATATTTTTCGGGCAATAATACTTCATAATTAAATGGTTCTTTAAATTGTCCAATACGAATCTGAGCTTCTGGAAGATACCCCAAATTGATCCAGGCAAAGATTATCTCGGCACCTGCGTTTCCAATATTTGTTTCTAAATCGTAATCAATTTTATTGTATAACGTTCCCTCAAATCCGAATCGTAGTCTCCTCACGAGAAATGTTGATGCTTGTGTTTCATCGGAATTTATTTGCATACTATTGCTTAAAATCCTGAGATCTGTATGAATAAGTCCGAAGGGTCGAAAGACAAATGAACCATCGTCACTCTGGATATAAAATCCATTATCAAATCCCGCAGAACCGTCGTCTTGTCCATTCAAACTCTGACAAATAAAGGAGAGTAAAACAATACAATAAAGAAAGTATTTCATTATTAATTATCCTTATTTCTGAGTAAAAATCTCAATGCTTTTCGCAGATGGATTGAATTATTATTCTTCGTATAGCTCATCAACTAATTCTTTTGCTTGAAGTTTAGCTTTCTCTAATATTTTATTACCGCTTTTTGTTAAAGTGTAATAGCGTCGTACCTTCCCCTTAACATTCTCATTTTCAGATTTTAGATACCCCTGTTCTTCAAGTTTGTGAAATAATGGATATAGTGTTCCGTAGGATATTTGATATCCGTGTCTTTGTAATTCTTCACTAAACTCTTGCCCGTATATTCTTTCTTTCGCTGCGTGATGTAGAATGTGAACCTTAATAAATCCGAGAAATAAATCCTTTAGTAATTTGTCTTCCATGATAGTTCTTTTAAATCGTACTATCGAAATCTAATATCGTAATTCGATATTGTCAAATGATATTGCAGATTATGAAAGAGTTTTCATAATTGTTAATTAGAAGTGTATTTGGTAATAAACGGGTTCATATGGAAAGAACTTTCATTCTATTTCAACGGAAGGAATTGATATTTTTACTTTGGTTCCTTTTGGAATATTATCTTCAATCTTAATAGTTCCACCCAATTGAATTACAATAGATTTTACAAGACTCAAACCAAGACCGTAACCTTTAATGCCTAATTTTTCAACCTTCTCACTTCTGTAAAATCTTTCAAACACATTTTTTTTCTCTTCATCACTTATACCAATACCAAGGTCTGCAACTTCAATTTGGCTAAGACCATCTGAAGTTTTTAGTGTAACTTTAACCAATTCACCATTAGAGTATTTAACTGCATTATCTATCAGATTTTCAACAACCAATTTAAATATTTCAGAATCACCTTTCAGATAAATATCCTCCTGAATATTAAGATTGATATTTGAATTAGCAAAGGATTCTGTGATAGTGTTTCCAAGAACTCTTGAAACATTAAACAGATTTTTATATCCAGTCATTGCTTTGTCTGCTCTAGCAATTATTAACAAAGTTTTTGTAATGCTTATCATCTTATCTGCTTGTCCCTGCATCAATTGAAGTGTTTCCTTGTACTGTTCAATCGTTCGATCTTTTTTCAAAATAAATTCGAGTTCAGTTTTAATGGCTGTCAGAGGATTCATCAACTGATGAGATGCCTGGTCTGTAAACCGAGATATCTGCTTAATATGTTTTTCTAGACGTTCAAATAAACTGTTAAGAGTATCCCTGAGTTTTCCGAGTTCATCAACAGAGCTTGCAGTGTGCTCAATTCTTAAGCTAAGATTTGAAGCAGAAATATTTTTTGCAGTTTCAATTATTTTATTTATAGGATTAATGCTGTTCTTTGCAAGGAAGAAACTTGCAATAACTACTATAATAATTATTAAAGGAAAGCTGAAAAGATTAAAAAGAATTATCTGATCTAATATTGAAGAATATTCTTCTTTGAAAGTAGCCAATTGAAGGTAAGCAGCTTTTTTAGTGGATTTGTCTATCAAAGGATAATATGCTATCCGCAAACTCTTTCCATAAACATTAATATCTTCAAAGAGGAAATCGTCAAAATTCCGCCTTGAATTTAAAGGCAAAGCTCCAAACAAATTAATGTTGCTGCTTTTTAATAGAATTTTCCCGGATTCACTGTAAACCTGGAGAAAAAATGGATGCGCTGTAATTTTATTTAAATCGGATTCTTCAAATTCTTTTTTGTCAATTATTGTAACTGTATCATTATTTAACTTGAACGACTTCATAATATTTTCTGCTTCATGTTCTAATCTTACATCAAGATTTTCGTTGAGAATGAGAAGTGTTATCAGGATAATAAAAATATTGAATGCAATGAGAATCAGAAGAAAGATTCCAACATTCCAGAGAGTGAAACGTTTTACTGTTTCAGTAAAAAGTGGTTTTTTCCAAAGTGCTGATTTAGCCAGAAATTTAATCGGCAATTAAAGTATAACCCTCACCATAAATAGTTTTGATAAATTTTTTACCGGTAGCATCTTCAAGTTTTTTGCGAAGATTTTTTATAGTCGCTTCACATACATTAGTCTGTGGAGAATAGGCGCGTCCCCATACTTTTTTCCACAATTCATCTTTACTAAGAATAACGCCCTTGTTCAGGATTAAAAATTTAAATAAATCAAATTCTTTTTCGGTTAATCTGATTTCTTCATATGAAAAAGATTCAACTTTTCTTGTAATTAAATTTAATTCCAGGTTATCATAGATTAAAATATCAGTTGTTTTACGATACCGTCTTACCACAGCATTAATTCTTGCCATTAATTCTTCAAATGAAAAAGGTTTTGTTATATAATCATCTGCGCCAAGGTTCAGGGCTTCGACTTTATTCTTAATACCGGTTAATGCAGTTAAAAGTATTATCGGGATATTAATTTCTTTTTCGTTGATGTATTTACATACATCTATTCCACTAAGCTTTGGCATCATCCAATCAAGGAGAACGACATCAAATTGCAATTCAAAAAGAAACTTAAGTGTTTCTTCTCCATCAAGTGCAATTAAAGCTTTATGTCCTTCTTCCAGAAAATGTTTTTTCAAGGACTCTGCAATTTGCTTTTCATCTTCCGCTATTAAAATGTTCATCTTAAATATTCTTGAAATGAATTATTACACATTATTCAATTATTGATAACTTAAGAAAAATGAAAAACTTTTCATTATTGTTAATTTCTCTCTGCTTCAGGATAAAACTAATTTTCATTATACAAAAAATATTATTCTTACATCGATAAACAAATTGAAAGGGGAAATAATATGAAGTTATTTAGATACTTTATTTTGATTTCATTCCTATTTTCATTCCCAGCAATGTCTCAAATTACCAATGATCAATGTTTTACATGCCATTCTAATGAAACACTTCAGAAAACCATTGAGGTTTCGGGGGGAACAGAAATTGTTCCGCTTTATGTTAATGAAACCTTGTATAATGCAAATACTCATGGTTCACTAGAGTGTGTACAATGTCATTTAAATATAACTACTGCAAACTTGTACACACATGCAAGTGGGGGAGCCACTGCACTCGAAAAAACTTATGGATCATGGGCAAGATTTTCCAAAAGCGATACAACTCTTAATACAGATGGATCACCTCGCACAAGGAATTATTATACAGTTGCTTCTTTATCTTGTTCGCAGGCAGATTGTCATGAAAACAAGAGTGAATTCACAAATAGTCGTCATCATACTATATCACGATTAAAAGGTTCGCATCTAAAAACAGTTAATGGGGAGTTGGTTGGGGAAGCATACGATAAAACTTGCAGCCGATGTCATACTACATGTGGAACCTGTCATTTTAAAACTACAATGACACAGAAAATTAATGGCGATATTATTGCCATCTGGGATAGTTTACAAACATTAGGTGAAGGTCCTTTTCCTAATGCAGGTCCTATGTCTGAATGGGCGATGGACTGGACGGCCAATGTTGCATCTCATGAATTTGTAACTCCAACTCAATTGACTTCAAATAATGATGTTTGCCGGAGCTGCCATGTGGGTTACTACAGGCCTGCTACTTATGGATATTTGAGCGAAGAACCTCCTTATCCAACAGCTAACGGTACAAGCATTAAGCGGCATCCACAATATTATGAGCTCCTTCAAAGTAATTCGCACAATGCACAAACTTGTGCAAATTGCCATACCGATGTTCATTCATATCCGGATGGAGATTTTGATTGGCAAACCCAGGGTGATGCAAAGTGTCAAAATTGCCATAGTGTAGCTAATCATTATTCTCAACACACAACAGTTGATTGCATTTCGTGTCACGCAACCGGATTTGCAAGGTCAGTTGGACAGGATGGTCACGATGTTTGGCGTTGGCCTGGTAACAATCGTGTTAGACCACTTGCTGTAAAATATAAAGAGGCACTCAATTGGTATCCTCATAATATCGAAAAACCTGATCCGGTTACTTCATGTGGACAAAAATGTCATTATGATGGGAACCTTCTTGGGGCAGTAACTAGTGTCCGGTTAACAAAGGATATTCCATCATCATTTGCTTTAGAACAAAATTATCCAAATCCATTTAATCCTAATACTACTATTAAGTTTTCAGTCCCACAAACCAGCTACATCTCAATTGTGGTATATGATATACTTGGGAACTATATAACTAAACTTGCGCAGGAAGAATCAAAACCAGGTTCTTACGCTGTAGAATGGGATGGAAGAAATAATTTTGGAAAGGATGTTTCCAGTGGTATTTATTTCGTTCGGCTCGATGCCGGTTCATTTTCCGCATCTAAAAAAATGATACTTATGCGGTAATTCCAGAAGACTCACAGTTTCCCTGAAGCCGTCTGTAAAGGCGGCTTTCTTATTTACCGAAATATCAGTTAGGAAAACTGCATCCTGCACAATATTAAAAAAATATATAAGAATGGAATTTCTTTAGAATGCTTGTCGATTGTTCGAACCTTTAGTTTTGTGATGGTATAAACAGAATCAAAATGAATGCTTCAGTCTAATAAATGCTGTGCTTCCGTAATCCCCGAATTCTGTTAAAGCATTTCCATCGAAGAACATTCTTAAAAATAGCAGATCAAGATTTGTAACTACTGAGTAACTTACTGAAGGTACAATAACAAAAGATTTATCATTGGGATTAAACAACCCGAATATCGTTCCTCTCACAAGCGGATGAAAATCGTATGCAAACTCATGGTGTAAAGACCATTTGCTGGAGTCAACAATCCAAGGTTCTTTTCCTGCTTGTAAAGAGATGTTTGTTCTTCAACTCCAATATTGTTGTGCAAAACTTCTGTATGGATGTAAAAGGAATTTGGAAATGTATAATCACTTGAAAGAACAAAAGAATAAATCACATCATTAGAACCGAAGGTTTCAGCAGAGAAGGGGAGAGAAGTTCTTAATTGCTCGTCAACTATTCTTTCTTCTTATAATTCTCAATAAAGGGTTTTATGAGATCAATCGGGACAGGGAAGATTATAGTTGAATTCTTTTCAGATGCAACCTCTGTTAATGTCTGTAGGAATCTTAGCAGAAGAGCCTGCGGTTGCTTGCCTATTATTTCAGCAGCATCTGCAAGTTTCTGGCTCGCCTGGAATTCTCCCTCTGCATGAATAACTTTTGCTCTTCTTTCACGCTCAGCTTCTGCCTGTTTTGCCATTGCTCTCTGCATTTCAACCGGAAGATCGACATGTTTTACTTCCACATTAGATACTTTTATTCCCCACGGTTCGGCTTGGTGATCAATAATTTTTTGCAGTTCTTTATTGATTTTATCACGCTCTGCCAAAAGCTCATCAAGCTGCGATTGTCCAAGTACGCTTCTTAATGTAGTCTGCGATAATTGTGATGTGGCTTCAAGGAAATGTTCAACTTCAACAATTGCCTTTTCTGCATGAACTACACGAAAATAAACCACAGCATTAACTTTTAAAGAAACATTATCTTTAGTAATAACATCCTGTGGAGGCACGTCCATTACAATTGTTCTTAGACTCACTCTCACCATACGGTCAATTATGGGGATAAGAATTATAAGACCGGGTCCCTTTGCACCGATAAGTCTTCCGAGACGAAAAATTACTCCTCTTTCATATTCTCGGAGAATTCGAATTGCGGTAGCAAGCAGAATGATTAAAAATATTACCCCTAATGCTATGAAGGTTGAGATTACCTGCATTGTATTATCCTTTCAAAAATTTAGTTTTTTTGTTTCCGTACTTTTAGCTTTAGCTCTGAAAGAAAATCAACTACAACTCTGCTTCCTGTCTCAATTGTCCCATCAATACTTTCTGCTCTCCATATTTCACCGTGAACTTTTACTTCACCTTCCGGTTCAAGGTTTGTGATAGCAATACCTGTTTCACCGATAATTCCTTCTGCACCAGTTGTTACTTTTCTTTTCTGAGCTTTAATTCCTAATGTAATTGCAACCAGAAAGAAGAGAAGAGTTAGTATAGCGATTATTACTATGACTTCTATTGAAATTGATACTGCTTCTAATGCGGATTCATCATTAATAAGCATTAGGGAACCGAGTACCAGAGAAATTACTCCTCCTATTGATAAAATACCATGACTTATAATTTTAATTTCAAGAATAAAAAGAATTACTGCAAAAACTATTAAAGCTAATCCTGCATAATTAATAGGAAGAGTATGGAAAGAATAAAATGCAAGTATGATACAAATACCGCCAATCACTCCGGGGAAGATTGCACCCGGATTATAAAGTTCAAAAAGAAGCCCGTAAATCCCAAGCATAAAAAGTATGTAAGCTATATTGGGATCACTTAATATATTAAGTAGTTTCTGAATAAAATTTAACTCTAAGTTTATAATTTCAGCATCTTTGGTTTGAATTATCTTTTCCCCTCTTATAGTCTGAACTTTCATCCCGTTAAGCTTTTCAAGAAGATCTTCCATATCAGAAGCAATAAAGTTTATAACATTTATCTTTTCAGCTTCAGTTTCAGTAATTGAAACACTTTTTCTTACAGCATCCTCACACCATCCAATATTTCTTTTTCTCTTTTCGCCTATTGTTCTTATAAAAGCTGCTGCATCATTTGTAGCTTTTTCTGTCATAACGGAGTCCATTTGTCCCTCAAGTGCTACGGGATGTGCGGCACCAATGTTTGTTCCCGGAGCCATAACTGCGATATGTGCTGCCACTGTAACAAATACTCCTGCCGATGCTGCCTGCGAGCCCGGTGGAGAAACATAAACAACTACAGGTACAAGTGATTCAAGAAATTCCGATACTATTACCCTTGTTGATTTCAGTAAACCACCCGGTGTATTAAGTTTAATTATTATACATTCCGAATTATTTTTTTCAGCTTCTTTAATTCCTTGCTGAATGTAATCGGCAGCAGCCGGATTAATTGCTCCATCGAAAGTGAGTACAATTATATTTTCAGATTGACCAAATATAGGATTATTGAGGAGAGTTAAAATTAATGCCCAGGATATTAACAAGTACATATTTTCTAACCAGTATGTTCGTGGTAGAAAAATTCTTGATTAACTTATATAAAAAAATAGTGCTTAGCAATAGAGGTAAATCTCCTCACAAATGAAAATTTTATAAGGATCGTCTTTATAATAAAAAGTTACACTTATTAAGAAAAAACATATCTTTCATCTTATGAAAAACCTTTTAAGAATTTTTGCAGTTTTTCTTTTGCTGCAGTCATTTAGTATTGCACAAACAGATACACTGTTCCGGGAAAATGAAATCAAAATAGTATTAGATACAGTAATAATAGAAGCAGCACGTTCAGGGAAATCCGATCTCGATATTCCATTTAGTGTAGATTTTATTAATGCTGAAGAAATTACGCGCGGTGAACAGGGAAGATTGCTCGGCGAGTCACTATTTCCTGTTTCGGGTGTTTTTGTTAATGACAGGTTTAGTCCTGCACTCGGAGAAAAAATAAATATAAGAGGCATCGGCAGCCGGGCTTCTTTCGGTGTGAGAGGAATAAAAATTATTCTTGATAATATTCCCCTCACAATGCCGGATGGTCAATCAGAGCTGAACAATATTGATATTGGTTCCGAAGGAAGCATAGAAATTATAAAAGGACCAAGTTCAGCTTTATACGGCAACGCTGCAGGCGGAGTAATAAATATTAAAACAGGTCAGCCGTCCCAATATCTATTTTCTTTTCAGCCTCGTTTTACAATGGGAACTTTCGGGTATAAAAAGGTCGATGCTAAATTTTCTGGAAGCATAGGAAAATATTCTTACCTGCTGAACATGTCAAAATCAAATTCAGATGGGTTCAGAGAACATTCTGCTGTAAACTCTTACTCGATTAATACTGTTGCAGGCATGTCAGTCTCTTCTGAATTGAAGTTAAAATGGATATTCAATTTTTACGATTCACCTTACGCTTTAAACCCGAGTTCTCTCAGTAAAGAAGATGCTGAAAGGTTCCCTGCCCGTTCAAGAGATTATATAAAGCAGCAGGGAGCAGGTGAAAAGACCACTCACTGGCAAAGCGGTATTTCTATGATCTTTACACCTGATTCTCATAACAGGCTAGAGACGGGCATTTATTTTATTTCAAGAGATTTGATAAATCCAATACCGGGAAGAATAATTAATTTAAATAGAAAAGCTGCAGGCATACGTTCTTCATACAATTATTTTTTCCCGGCAGAAAATTACAATCTGAATTTTACTTTAGGTGCAGATATTGAAACGCAGTTTGATGACCGCAGGGAATATACCAATTTAGGTTTGCCTGCTGATTCTTATAACTCGTTGCCGCCTGAAAATATTTTTAATAAAATCAGCTATGGAGAAAAACTTTTGGATCAAAAGGAAAAGGTTATAGGAGTCGGTCCTTTTTTGCAGGGAGAAATAACTGTTTCTTCCTTATCCTTTTTACTTGGATTACGTTATAACAATTACCGGTTCTCGGTAGAAGATAGATTTTTTGATGATGGAAGTGATGATCCCGGAGAGAGAACAATGGATAAGCTCAGCACTACTGCCGGGATTAATTATCGCGTTGACGATCTTGCAAAACTCTACTTCAATTATTCAACTTCGTTTCAAACACCAACAACTGCAGAATTAAGCAACCGACCTGATGGAAGGGGAGGCTTCAATCCTGATCTTTCTCCAGAAGACATTTATAGTTTTGAGTTAGGTTTTAAGAAAGTCGCATTACTCGGATTGTTCAACCTGAATGCTTCACTTTTTTACTTGAGATTTTCAAATCTTCTTATTCCTTACCAGGTATCGGGAAGCGAAGAAACATTTTTTCAAAATGCAGGCAAAGCTGAGAATAAAGGGATAGAAATAACGATGGAATTTTTTACAGGAAAAAACATAAATGCTTTTTTTTCTTATTCCGGTTATGTTTTTACGTTTAAGGATTACCTAGCTGAAGCTGATATAAACGGTGAGAAACAAACCTTCCAACTGGAAGGCAATTCTGTACCGGGTGTTCCTTCAAATAAAATTGCAGCTGGAATAAATTATACTTCTGAAACCGGCTTGTTTGGCTCTGTAAGATTTGTTTGGGAAGACAAATATTTTACAAACGATTTTAATGGTCCCATTCCAGGAGTTACTTTACCACAAACTGATTTTATAAATGAAGGTTATGTTAAAACGGATTTAAGATTAGGCTATTTGCTAAAAACAGATTTTACAAATGCAGAATTCTTTGTCGGAGTTAATAATATTTTTGATGAAAGATATAACAGTTCCATAGTTCCGAATGCCGATGCGTTTCGTTTTTACGAACCCGCACCCGGAAGAAACTGGTATGGCGGTATTAAATTGTTTGTCCCTTCCTATTAAAAGGCTGTCTTACAAGTAATTTCTATTGTCACACTGAGCCTGTCGAAGTGTGAATTTATTTTTACCTGCTGCACACCGCCGATATCATCTCCAAGGAACTTGTCACCTTTAGCAGGCACGTGAACATTTATCTGAGTAGGAATTTCCATAATTAAAACCTCCCAATTAGAAATTAAAAATGAATAATTAACAATTGAAAATTTTCTGAAACTAAATAATATACTCTTGCCTGCCTGCCGAACAAATGAAGGCGAGACTGAGATTAGGAATCTTAATATTTACTGCCTAAAAAACATAATAGCTTATATATTATTTTTGTTTCTTCAATTGATTTTAACAAAATATTAACATCGTTTACAAATTTAGCATTTACTTGATATTTAATAATTGTTCTTTCTTTTTGTTTATCACTCATATACTCATCAATTATTTTGTCGTTTGTTTGAATAATAGCATTGAACAATTTATCTTTGTTCCAAGATTTTTTATAAGCTATATTTTTAGAATCTAGAAGATTGAGAAGTTCACTTTTTGTTAAGTATTCAAGTGGAGATATTTTCACAACACTTTTTTCAGTTAACAGAATGTCATTAGAAATAATTTCTTCAACGGTATCAATAGAATTTATTCCAAAACTTCTTAGATTATAATTTGAACAATCTATGAGATTTTGGTAAAAATGATTCAATGACTCAAATAAATGTAAGCGTCCACCAATTGTAAGTGAGTTATATTTTAATGAAAATTCGTTTGATGGAATTCCATTCTCTTTAGGATAATTTGTTTCATACAACGGGAAGGTCTCCCAATACGGAAAATCCTTCCTCATAGTTTCAATAAAATTATTTGCACTTTTGACTAGTAATTGAAAATTCCCAGTAAGTCTAAAAGATTGACAGGCTAATGTTACAGTGAAATATTTAATAAATGATTCACGTTCAGTTATCCAGAATTCTCTTCCACCACCACTTTTTTCTGCTATTATCCAAACTGATTTTAATTCAGTCAATGCTTCTTTATTTTCATATTTTATATACTTATTAAAATCAAGTTTAAGCAAACTCCTAATATTTTCTTCAATCCAATCAGTACCAAACCCTAATCCCGGATTTGCACTTATTACTTCTCTCATCAATGTTGCTATTGATTTTATATCATTTACCAAAAGTCTTTCTTTTATAAAGGAAGTAAAGTCAGCACAAGGGATTCGAGAGCTTGGAGAATATATAGGATGTAAGAAAGGATATTCATTCCTCCCTTTACCTTTTATATTGACGAGCAATTTTTGAATTGGTGTCATTGAAATAATGTTTTGAATATTATTTGTCATTGCATTGACCTTTTGAATTCGTAAACTTTCAATTTTTTGTAAAGGTTTTTCGAATAGAGTTTCCCTTGAGCACACGCAGCAGAACATTTAATAAATACATACATAAAAAACTGGAATTATACTTCTGGAAAAAGTTTTCTCCAATCAATGTATTTAGAAATATTATCAAAACATTCTACATCTATCACTAAGTTTCTCTTTTTAGGTATTGAATCTAATATCCGTTTCCTCACTTCCTGATATATATCATTATTAGTCATTTCTTTAAAAACACCCATCTCAAAGGCTGTTCCACACAAGTATATACGTTTATTTTTCATAATTCTTGTATACCTACTTTTGCCAGACAACCATAATTCACCTATAATTTGAATTCCATCAATTAATATTCGAATCGCACCAATTACTTGGTTGTATAGCCATGGTCCACCATAGTTTTCCCAAAATTGTTTTTCGAGTAACGATTTCACATCATCATCTTTAATCTTATTTACCATATATTTTTTATGATACTCTTTTCTGTCAATTTCATATTTAGTATCAAAATCAATTTCTTTTATTCTATATATCAACACTTCGAAAATGTACCGGTCTTCCACTTTTATACTATTGTAATATTGAAATTTGTTAATTATGCCAAAAGCAATTCGTGTGTCTAACGGCTTCACTGAATCGAATCGGAGAATATTATTATCTATTCCTCTATTGACTTTTTACTTATTAAAGAGGTTATACAGCGCTTTTATCACTACCACCATAAATTAAATACTCAGAAATATCTTCTATATTTATTGGCAAATATGCGTGCTCAAATGATACTTGTTTATTAGAGTTATAATTAACAAGACTTTCCTTGAATTTATTTTGTTGCTCATATTTATGAAATTGTAATGTAAGGAAGAAAGAATTGGACAAGTAAAGATTTTTTCGGGAATGGATTCCGTTTTTAATATTTTCCCGAATCACACGGTCGATTTCGAATAATTCAGCAAAATGTGCTCCTAAAGAACTAAAGAATATATGATTTTTTTCTGGTGAAATCTCAAAGTTAGAATTACCCATAACTTGATTTGCGCCTTGAGTAATAACTGCATAAGCGTCGAGATGAAACGCAGATTTAAAAGAATCGAATATTCTATTTATAACTTTCAGTAATATTTCTGGTTGATAGGTTTTAACATATTCTCTGTCTTTGGGAATCCAATTAGATTTTACTATCACACTGTCAGCATATGTTAAAAAAAAGTATTCTTCATATTCCGAAGCGATATTATTTATCATACTCTTAAAATTATTTATTTGAGTCTCAGTTATATTTCCAACTTGCTCTAAAAGACTTCTCATTCCAATTGCATCAACCATAGCATATGATGAAAAAATAGCTTTTTCATTATCTTCAAACCAATCACCATCGACAATCAAATATGGTTTATCTCCGATAGAAGTGAACTCAACACAAGCTAAAACCTTCGCACTTGGTAATATTCTTGATGCACCGTGAAATCTTATAAATGTATTAAGACCGATATTTATTTCCAAGGAGTTATTCGTTAATTTTTGGACATAACCTACTTTATAGTTTAGAAAATTATTTGGATGTTTTAATTCAATATTTTCAACAGAAAAATAATGTTGCCAATGTTTTTCAAAATCCTTCAGTTGAAAACCACTTATTATAAAAATATCTCTGTTGATAGGGATTTCTTCATATTTGTAAAATATCCCTTCTACATTTAACTCATTTTGACTCAACATAATTGAGAATATCCTTAGCTGTATAACTATTAATTATACCGAACTACTTCCGTATAACACACAGACTTATAACATAAAATACCGACTGAGTAATCAGCTTTGCGGAATATATTCAAAGCTTTATTCCTGCCTATGCCGAAACGGCTTTGGCAGGCAGGCGGCATATCATTCAGAACAGTTAAAAGTGTTATGTAGAATTGTTCAGGAGCCATTTTTAAAACCTTTTTTCCCCAACCCAATAATAAGAAACAGGGGAGTTATTAATTACTCGCCATAAACATAAATTAAATGTTTCTTGCAATCAACCTCCCCTTTATGAAACCTGCCTGGCGGCAGACAGGGGGGAGGACGGGTGGGGTTCTGTTTTCCTTTCTAACCCACCTTCGTTCTCTCTTTCTAAAAAGGGAGGAACGACCCCTGGAGGACATTTTTAAATTTGCTTCTGAAAGATCATTTTGTAAACTTTAATTTAAAAACTTCTTCAAGGAAACAATGACAGAGTTATTCAATAAGAAATCTGAAAAAGAAAAACGGCGTTATTTGAGAAAGAATATTACTCTTGCGGAAAAGATTGTATGGTTAAATATCCGTCGCAGACAAATAGAAGGGGAAAGATTTTTAAGACAGTTTAGTGTCAAATATTATGTTCTCGATTTCTATTGTGCAAAACTCAGATTGGCAATTGAGATAGATGGAAGTACACATTTAACAGACGACGAACTGGAATATGATAAGCACAGGCAGGATTATTTAGAATCACTAGGAATAATCTTTTTAAGATTCAGGAATGAAGAAGTATTTAACAATGCAGATGACATTATAAATAGGATTAAAATGAAAGTAATAGAATTACATAAGAAAGACGCTCGCTTATCCTGACTTCATAAATTGTGGCTTTACTTACAGCAGTCTTTCCCTTTATTCGCTTTCTTCCGAAGGAATGGCTATGCCATTAAATTTCCTGGCAGCAATGAAAGCTATTATTCCTATAAAACCTAAACCGACTATTATTTCCAATTCACCTCCGGTTAAGTTCAAGTGTAAGAGCAAGATAATCTTTTAATCTTGCAATCTTTCAATCTTGTAATTCCCTGAACCTGAACTTACATTTACTCTTGTATTATTTCTTTCCAATGAACTCAGTACCATCTTCACTAAGATTCTTCGAATATTTTTCAGGATCTTTTTCAAATTTTGAATCGCAGCCACCGCAACAAAAACCATAAGTTTTACAATAGAACAAACTTTGTACTACGGTTTAACTATAGATTCTTTTGGTTTTTTTTAAAATTGATTCAGACTCTCAACAATTTTGCATTTATTGCAACAATTATAGTACTTACAGACATTAATACTGCACCAAGCGCCGGACTTAAAATTATACCCGCCGAATATAAAACACCCGCTGCCAACGGGATAGCAACAATATTATAACCAGTTGCCCATAATAAATTCTGAACCATTTTTTTATAAGTAGCACGTGCAAATTTTATTAATGAGACGACATCATACGGATTGCTTCTCACCAAAATTATATCGGCAGTCTCAATTGCAACATCAGTTCCTGCACCAACTGCAATACCAACATTAGCCTGTGCAAGAGCCGGTGCATCGTTTACGCCGTCTCCAGTCATAGCAACTTTTAAACCGCGTGCCTGAACCTCTTTAATTTTTTCAGCTTTTTTATCAGGTAAAACTTCTGCAAAATATTCATCAATGCCTATTTGATCGGCAACCCACTTAGCAGCATATTTATTATCGCCTGTTAACATTATAGATTTTATTCCCATTGCTTTTAATTGTTTAACTGCTTCCTTTGATTCTTCTCTCACCATATCTGCAAGAGCTATCGCTGCAATTACTTCTTCATTTATTAATAGGAATACAACAGTTTTGCCTTCAGCGGACAGATCATTTATTTTAGAGGTATTAATTAGTTCAATTTTCTTTTCTTTTAAATAACCGGGACTTACAACTTTAATATTCTTCCCACTTACGGAACCTTCCGCACCTTTGCCGGGAATAGCATTAAAATTAATAACTTCAAATTTTTCTTTAGATGAATTTTCTATTGCTTTAGCAATCGGATGTTCTGATTCGGCTTCCACCGATGCTGCATATTTTATCACTTCCTCTTTGCTAAGAGAATCACCAAATATTATTACATCAGTGATGCCAAATTCTCCCTTAGTAAGTGTGCCTGTTTTATCAAATACTATAGCATTTATATCCCGTGCATTTTCAAAAGCTGTCCTATTTCTAATAAGCAATCCTTTTTTTGCAGATAGAGTTGTAGATACTGCAACAACAAGCGGTATAGCCAGCCCGAGAGCGTGAGGACAAGTTATTATCATTACAGTAACAGTTCTGGTAAGTGCAAAATTAAAGGTTTCGCCTGCAGCAAAAAGCCAAATTAACATTGTAGCAGCGCCGCCAAAAATAGCAAGCATTGTAAGCCAGAAGGCGGCACGATTAGCGAGATCCTGAGTTCTTGATTTACTTTCCTGTGCATCCAGAACCATCTTAATTACCTGTGATAAAAATCCTTCATCGCCAATTTTTTCCACTTCTATCCTGATAGAACCTTCACCATTAATAGCTCCGCCTATTACAGTACCGCCCTCGGTTTTCGAAACAGGAGATGACTCGCCTGTAAGCATAGATTCATTAACAGATGTTTGACCTTTTATTATCCTTCCATCTGCAGGAACTTTTTCGCCCGGTTTTACTAAAATTTTATCCTGGTGCTTTAAATCTTCTATAGGTATGTCCACAGTTTCGCCGTTCTCTTTTAATAAGTGAGCCTCCGCGGGCATAAGTTTTACTAATTCTTCCAATGCTCTTGAAGCACCCATAATTGAACGCATTTCAACCCAATGACCGAGAAGCATTATATCAATTAAAGTTGCCAGCTCCCAAAAAAAAATGTCTCCTTCCAAACCAAATACAACTGCGCAGCTATATACAAAAGCAACTGTTATTGCTAGTGCAATAAGAGTCATCATTCCCGGTTTACCGTGCTTCAGTTCATTAACAATTCCTTTAAGAAACGGGAGACCGCCATAAAAAAAGACAAAAGATGAGAGAGTAAAAAGAATATAAACATCACCTTCAAACTGAAGTGCATCACCTAAACCAAAGAGTTCTCTTAACATATGGGAGAGAAAAAGGATTGGAATTGTTACTATTAAAGATACCCAGAACCTTTTCTTGAAATCCGAAATGCTATGACCTTCATGCTGATTATGACTTTTTGTATGCTGCATCTTTTTGTCTTCGCTTTTATGATGTTGATGATGCATGTGATGTGTCTGCTGTCCTTTCATCATTTCAGAATGGTTGTGATTTTCATGTTCCATTTTTTCCTCTAAGTTCTTTCTAAATTTTTTCTTAAACAGGAATGTTTAGACTTACAGCGATATTAAACAACGCTTTTTATTGGAGTTTCATTTCATCATAACGGCAGACTCTATTTAAAAAGAATTTTAATAAACAGAAAAATCGTTATTTAATTACAGCAAGTTTTCCTAAGATGCTTTTAGTATATTGACCATCAGTTGTAACAACTTTTAACTTATAAAGATAAGTACCATTTGCAATCTGATCACCATCATCATCTCTACCATCCCAATAAATAGTAATAAATTTTTCAGCGATATCCTCTTTCTTAATTGCTTTTATTAATCTGCCGGCAATTGTATAAACTTTAACTTCAACATTTAAAGAAGAATTCAGATTCTGCTGAAATGTAAATGTTGTAGAGGATGTAAATGGATTCGGGTAATTATAAACATCTCTTACTACAAGATCGTTACCGGTTACAACAGAAAAATAAGCAGACTCTGACGAAAAATTATTAAATATATCCCAAGCTTTTACATCAAGTTTATAGTCTCCTGTTTCCAAATCATCAAAAAAATAATTTATCTCTCCGGATTTTCCACCTGCATCAAGATCTCCTGTGAAAAATCCTGAAAAATCAATAGGGGCAGCATCATTTTCATTCAATATACCTTCAAGCTGATGACCAATACCCGTTCCCGTAGTGTTTATTCCTGTATCATCAAATAGCTTTACAATTAATCTTGAATCCGGATTTATGAGGTAAGTGTTTGTATATGAAGGATCATCAAAATAAATATCTATTTCAGGACCTGCTTCATCATTTGCAGCAGTTGAATCGGTTCCCCCCACTAGAACTTTACTGGAGTATCCGAGTCCATCTTCATTAGTACTATAAAAATAAAAAACAATTTTACCTTTTTTATTCTCATAGGAAATATCTTTAGGTATAACAAAATCAGCATCAAATTTCCCGTTTGTAATTGATAACCTTCCTCTGAAAATTAATCCGCCGGAAACTTTGTATGTATAATTTTCATTTTGTCTAATCTGAACCGTTTGATTTCTCTCCGAGTCATAAACAATTAATATACCTTCACCATTATAATTATCCCATAAAGAATTATCAGGTCCTTTTATAATTCCATTTAAGTTTACTCTGCCAAGTGCTTTAATGTGTATATCAAGTGAAGCTGTTGATTGGTTATTAATTAAATCGATACTCGCTGTATAGCGTGGAATAAGCAAACGAAGTGTCGGATCTCCAAAGATAAAATATTTTTGGGTATTTTCATCCGTATTCTCTGGTTTTATCTTTGTTCTAAAATTTGCTTTTCCAATAGGAATCGAAAGTCCAGCTGAATCTCTGGGTGTAAGTAGTTCTGCGTAGAAACCATAAGAATATCGTGCGTTAGGAGCAGAATAGACAACTCTTGAGGCAGTTAAAGATGCAATTGATCCTGCATTTTCCAGAAGCAATATATCTTCAGAAGCACTTCTAAAATTTGGAATATCAAAATATCCAAAACTGCAGGTTGCAGCAACTAAAAAGAAATATCTGTTCTCATTTTTAAATTGAGGAAGCGAAGTATTTCTATCAAAGACAACTTCATGCGCCCAAAGTTCAGGATTCCCATGCCCGATATAATTTATTATTAGATTACCTTCATTAATTGCATTAACAATTGCCTTATTAACCTCCGGCATTCTTTTACCGCTTCCGGTTAAAACAACCGGATAATTTATCATATATATTTTATTAAGATCATAATAATCTGGTATAGTACCTGCAAGATTTTCAGATTGTGGAGTATGAATATTTCCTTCATATCCCTCAGTTGTATAAGCATCATCTGCAACAAGAGTAATAAGATTTCTCCATAATCCTATATCATTATTATTTTCATAATAAATAATTTTATCAACAATTTTTTGTGCTTCATTTAAATTTTTAACTGTTATCCTGCCTGAAGCAAAATCTACAAATTGATCAATGCCTGGATCTTTCTTAACATAAAAATCATCTGATGTATAGGAACTTAGCAGGTTTAAGCTTTGTTCTGTCTGCCATGTAGGGACAAAATTGGTGTTATATCCTTCAATATTCTTATAATCATAATTCCCGCTGCCAAAGAAAAGAACATATTCCGGTTCAACGACCCAATGCTCGTAAGCATATTTTATAAAATCTCTTATTCCTGAAACATCAAGAATACCACCGGAGAATTCATTAAAGATCTCTTGTACATCCACAACTATAGTTGAAATAGGAACTTTAGCCTGATTCTCTCTGTAAGATTTTAACCTGTTTGCAGCATCAATAAAATTTTTATGAGTTATAATTATGAACCTTGCCCCATCAGTTATTCCTCTTAAATCAGAATTATCAATACGAACAGGGTTTGACGGTGTTTTATAATCGTCATTACCGACTGCTAAATATTTAGAAACATAACCTTTTATTTCTGAAGCCTGAAAACGACATTCACTGCCACTAAGAATTACGAAATTTGTTATATATCTTATATTAGAAAAATCAGTAATATCAAAAACCTTAATATTTGTATTTGGAAAATCAGTGAGCCGGTACTCTATTGTTGCAGTTGTGTCGTATGAGAAAAGGAGTAAATAATTATTGGTGGGTTTAAGCTCTTTCTTATATCTGATTTCAAAGTAATCAAGATATCCAACAGAAGTTACAGAAGTTGGAACAATTTCAAATTTAAGAACACTCCGATTATCAGAAGGTAAAGATCCAGTATAGCTGGCAGTTGATATTCTTTCAGTTCCCGCAGAATAAATTCCTAATCCCCCAATTGATGAAGAATGAATTTGATTTGAGTTTTCATAAACTTTGAATTGCATCACTGATGGTGATGAATTGATAATTCTGAATTGATAATTAATAGGGATTTCATCAACTCTATAGTCTAGTTTATTCATGTATGTTCTTGATATAACTGTATTGGAGAAATCATCGCCAGCAAATAATCTACCGGTCTGCCCAATATTTATTTTATCAACATCCCAATCAGCAAAAGCCTCTGTTGAAGTTTGTGTGTAAGTCGGAGTTGTATTCAACCCGGGTTTTTCCTGAATTCTCTTTCCGTTAGCTCCACTAAAAGTTATCCAGTAAAAATTTTCCTTTGAATACAAATGAGAATATCTTTTAATCGTTCGGGAAGTAGTGTCATAATCCCAAAAACTGTTCCCTCTTCCATAGAAAAAAATATAATCATTCTCATCGAACCTGCCATCCTCTTCGCCAATAATCCAGATTGCATTCTCAACAAGATCAGTCGGTCGCGGCAAACCTGCATTCTCAGGCAGCATTTTTCCACCATTGTTATAAATTTTTATTGTCCGCGGATCAACAGAAGCTGCGTCTATGCCATATGAGTTTAACATTGAGCTGGTAATTTTATAAAAACCCTCCTGCGGTGCTTCAAATCTTACCCATGTACCTTGTGCAAGAACGCTACTTGTTACCAAATTTCCTTTAAACATTCGATCCGTATTCTGTTTCCAATGATTTGCGACTTCATTATTTATTACAGCGCCTGAAACAAGATCGTCATCTTGTTCGTTTGAATTTACTGCAGCAGGAGCAAAATTAATTCTGAAAATAATTTTTGAATAAAGTTTTATTTTATCGGCAGAAGGATCAAATTTAACCGGCAGAATTTTTATACTTTGTGTTTTAATATCTCTTAAAATTCCAAACCCACCAAAAGCCACAAGATCTTCAGAGGGAGTATATTTATAATAATTTTCATTAAGTTCATATTCAAAACGATCAAAATTTCCATCCTTAACCATTTTAGGTATTGGTATTACTTTTCCATCAATCTCGGTATAAACTGAATTTAATACTTCAATGGTATTTCCTGTTTCTGAAGGAACACCAACATTGAAACTATATCCAGGAACTTCTGGCTCACCTAATTTATCCGAATTAGTATATCCAAAAGCAAAACCGATATTTAGAAATTTCTGGTTATTAATTATTTGTTCTGTAGTTTCAAAATATTGAGGAGTAAATTCAATAAGAATTGATTTGAAACCGGATGAAATAATTTTAATAGGTTCATTTGGAAATACAAAGGTTGTAAGTAAAAAAATGGTAACAGAGATTTTGCTTTTCATTTTTAGCTCCAGAATTTTATAGCAGTTACTCTTTTAATTGAGAGACTATCTATTTTTTCCCATAGCAATATCTCCATTAAGTTCTCCTAATTTTATAAACGTTTCAATTAACCAGGTTATCTTTTGATTTGGGCAACAAACCATAAGATAACCTTTAAAATAATCTCAAGAGTTGGCAGATTAAAATTTCATGTCTTTGCTGAAATATTATTTATTAATTAACAATCTCAATATGCAGAAAGTAGACCCTTTGTTTTTTCACTAAGATGAAGGGTTTGTTCAAATAAAAAACTTTACTTGCAACAATCTTTTTTTCCAGCTTTTTTAGCTTTTCTGATAGCAAAAAATGCTACTAAGCCAATAAAGCCTAAACCAACTATTATTTCCATAATTCTAAATCCTTCTTAAAGAGCTTCAGCATCAATCACTTTAATGCTTATGATTCCTGTACCGGTGATTTTTATTCCAACACTGCCGGGATTGGATTCACTTCCATGCCCGTGTACAATCATTTTATTATTTACATAACCTCTGAAATGAGTGCCTTCGCTGACAACTTTTATTTCAATCCATCCTTTACTTTGAAATTTTTCTTTCTCGAAGATTTTAATTTCACCATTACTTATTCTTGATAGAGAAATTTCTCCATTTCTTAAACCGAGGAAATCATAGTTATTTTTATCAATGAAGTGATGCACCAATTCCAGTTCACCATTGAGATCATCGATATTAACTTTTGCAGTGACCTGAACTCCTTTTAGTTTATTATCATAAACAAACAGTACTTCTTTTATTTTATGAAACATTAAAACAGAATTGTCCGGATCATACATTGGGCTGAGTTCTTCAAGCGAACCCACTACCCTTTTGAATTTCTCGGATAAAACTTTAATGACACCCGTATCAGCAATTAATTTCCATGAACCATTTTTTCTTACAGTAAAAGTTGAATCAGAAATCTGTTCTTTACCTGTTGTTCCTTTTGTTTCATCTCCTGATTTGATGATATTTCCTGTACCCAATCCATATCCAAAGACTAAGTTCGCACCACGATCACCGGTATTATACAAAAAGTAAATGCCTGTAAATCCTATCAGAATAACAGGAATTATAATAATTTTTGCAAATGGTATAAACTTAAATCCAAAAGCAAAACTAAAACGAACTATTGTATAGATAATGAAGAACCATAAAGTAATTTCTGCCCAATCAGCATGATCGTTTACAGCCCGCAAAGCAATTACCGGAATGTCCAGACCATCTGCTGCGGTTCTTCCTGTTAGAAAAGCAACTCCTGCGGCTATAGTTCCCAGCAGGTATAATAAGAGTGCAGACTTTTCTAACCACGTGAATTTTTTTAATATCAATCCCGCGGTATCAAATAATACTGCAAAGATTAGAAGAACTAACGGAAAGTGAATTATCATTGGATGAATGTTCGGTGCCCAATCGGGTACTAACTGCATAAAAACTCCTTCCTTATTTTTAAAAATTACTTGCCCTGGTGAATTTTACAAGTTAAAATTAATTCCTGCACTTGCACTAAAGTCCGGGCTATAGCTGCTAAGTCCCTTGGAACCTATGAATGAGAGAGATTTTGTTGAATCGAGCTTAAGATTTAAGCCGAGAGTAACCTGGCGGGGAGGTTCATAGTTATCCAATATCTTTGTATAAGAATTGAAATAAAACAAAACAGAACTTCCGCCCTGCGATATAAATTTTCCCAGACCAAATCCGTAAGTGAACGGGTCTTTATAATCAACGCCGTCCGGGTTTCCTAGTTTAATAAAACCGGCTTCAGCAAGAATAACAAATGATTCAATTGACCTGCGAAAATTCAGAGACAGACTGTAATCAAACTGTCCTGTTCCAATTCCTGAGCTTCCGGTGGCAGTAGGAAATTTTATACCCGGATTAATGAAAATGTCCAACGGGTTATCAATTTCATTTAGTAACTGGTACGAACCGTATAAATAAAAATCACCGAGAGATATTTGAGTATTCATCATGGAAGTTTGGCTCAAAGAATTATTTTCTCCATGCATATTACCCCCATTCATCATACCACCTTCTCCTTCATTTTCTCTGCCGGTAGGAATTATCATCATCCCGGATTGTGTAAGCCCGGGATTGTTTTGAGCGACAACAGGGATATATCCATATAAGCTGAGATTTTTATTCTGATATCGAATACCTCCATAAAGGAGATATAGTATATTGTATTCGTTATAAATATAACCGCCGCCGGTAACCTGGAATGATGTTGATAGAGTCCATCTGGAATTGTCGGAATACATATTTGACTGGCAGGTAATTTCACTGCTCGTTATCAGAACAAAAAAAATGATAATAAAATTAATTGACGTTTTTCCCGCTCTGCGGGATTTCATTTTAATCAACATCTTTAATTACTTTTCTTCCATTAGTTTCTGGGTCTCTTCCATATTATTCATCATATCATCAAAGTTATCCATCATCTCATCCATGTTATCCATCATGTCGTTCATCCTGTCCTGGAATTCCTGGTTGTTCATCATCTCTTCATTCCCCATCATATTTTGCATATGCTGTGTCATATTTTTCATTTGCTCAGACATTTGATTCATCGAGTTCATCATAGGCATCATATCATTATGTATACTATGCTGCCGATGCATTTCCATATTCTGATGCTGCTGCATCATATCGTTCATACGGGTAGAGATATCATTCATCCTGTTCATCATGTTCTGCATCTGGTTCATTTGCATGTTCATTTGTCCTTGCTGCTGACCATGTTGAGTTCCATGTTCATGCTGTGCATACAGATTTGAAGAGAATGCTAATAAAATTAATACTGTAAACGATAACGAAATTATCTTTAACGCTTTCATTTTCTTACTCCCTGTTTGATTGTGATTGGAATTAAATCATTCTACCTTTTTTTCTTCTTCGCTTACTTTAAGCGATTCGAGCCATTTTGCAAGAGTCAGCAGTTCTTCATCTGAACCTTTAAAAGCCATGGGATGCTGGGCATCATTTAGTGTTTCTTGCTTTGTAACGAACTTCATAATAAAATCAGCGTTGTGCCTGGTTCCAACATCAGAAAGATCCGGTATATTTTTCTTTTTTGATTTTGTTGTTAAACCTACAGCTTCAATAGAGTGGCAGCTTACGCATTTACTATCCACAAAAATCTGTTTGCCTGCGGGATCATCATCCTGGGAATCTAAATTTGTAAAACCATATACAATACCAATGAAGCTTATCAAAAAAAAGAATGAGATTATGTTTTTCATTTTTATCACCTAAATATTTTTATGAAAGGGATGAATTAAATCATCCCTTTCCCGATTTGAATTAAAACATTGTTCTTACGTTTAAATATGCTTTGTTTACTTTATCCTCAGATGGCTTATCTGTCAAGTCGGCTTCGTAATAAACGGAAAATCTTATATTCTCATTTATTATATAAGTAAAAGCAGGTACGATTCTCTGAAAATCAAAAACCTTTACTCCGTTTATTTCATCGGAATTAAAGTTATCGTAATGACAAGCTACATGCCAGGATGGGCTTAATAAGTAACCCGCTTCAAAAGTAAATCCGTTAAACTGAAAATCTGCTGCCGGATTTTGAACAAGCAACCAGTTGTCGTCTGTTCCCATTACGTAAGCTGCCTGAAAATCAAGATCTCTCCATCTTATATTAACCTGGGGACTAATTCTTGAGAATTCATTTTCAATTTGAGTAGGAGTTCCTGTACCTTTAGTATCGGTTCCTCTATAGTAATGGATTGTAGCCGTACTTCCACCCAAATCTCTACTAACACTTTCCGGCAGTTTAAGAACAAGTCCTCCCCACAAATTCAGGAACTGGTTAACTTCCCTTGCAGTAGTTCCCGGTGATATTCCTGCATATAAGGTCGCCCATTCATTTCTCCCAAAGTACTGAATCCCGGGTCTTGCAGAGGACATATCAACAGACTCTTCCCCTTTACCGTTTGATGATTTAATAAGCATCACTTCTCCTTTGAGATTTGGCAGGGTAGGAAGTCTGTTCGGGTATGAAGCATATTCGAGAGGTGAGATACTTCCAACCTGAAAATTTAATGCTTCTGATCCGAATAAATTTGTAAAATTAAAATAGAACCAGTTGAATTTGAAACTGCTTTTTGAATATTCAAGCTCAGAGAAAAAAGAAATATCCTTGTAAATTGAACCCGCCACAAACAGTTGAGCCCAAAGAGCATTTCCGAATGTAAAACGGGTCGTTTTACCAGATAAAGAATCTTTCTGTAACGAATTAGTTTCAAGCATAAAAGGTGTCATATTCAATCTGACTCCGAACAGGTTTGTTACATCATCTAAAAGAACTCCGCCTGCATCCACCGGGTAAGCATCTTCCCAATTCTTTTTATATGTGCTTACTAACTGATAACCATTCTTTAAAAATTCTTCGCCGAAAGAATTTAATCTTGGGAAAATTGTATGGCAGCTGCTGCAGGACATTCCGAATTTACGTGCCCACTGGCTTGTTGCATTTACATTTTCACTGAACAAAACAATTGCTAAAATAAAAATGAACAAAGCAAGATTGATTTTTCCGATGATTTCCCTAAACGTTTTCATAGATTTAACTCCTTTTTTTAAGAATTCTATTAATTAATTCCAATACTTTTTGTATTTAGGAATTTAATAAGCTGATTTTCTACTGCTTCCTCGATTCTTTTGCCGATTCCTCCAAATTTATTATTTGATGGAAATTGTTTTATTATATTTTTAGTCAATTTTTGAATTCTCTTAAAATAAAACTAAACAAACGGGAAAATACTTTTTGTTTTTCCTTCATCTTCTTTCACTTCGATAAGATGATCTGCCGGGTTACCACAAGTACCGATTTTATGTACTATTTTCTCTACTTCCTTCAGATCTTTTTCTTCACAAAAGAATTCAAACTTTGATATTTGAGAATTCGGTCTGAAAAATTCAGATACCATAATTTCATTTATACCTTTAGTCTGCAATTCTTCAACAAGCCAATGTATGCGGGTTGTATTAACATAAGCTGTTATTCTTTTCATGTTATTTCTCTGTTGAGAGTTCTTCCTGATTTACTTTAATAAATTTTTCCGGTTCTTTTTCAAAAGCTTTTTTGCATCCCGGTGCACAGAAATAGAATATCTTATCTTCATACAGCATTATATCTGCGGCATCGTCCGGCTCAATCCACATTCCGCAGACCGGGTCTCTGATTAATTGTTCTTTGTTTTCCTTTGTTTTTCTCAATTGATTAACCTCCCATCAGAAAGTTCAATGCTTCTATGTGAATATTTTTTGAAACCTGTATTATGTGTGACCATTACGATTGTTTTTTCCGCATCATTAAACTCACAAAATATTTTCATAATCTCTTCGCTGGTTTTGCTGTCGAGATTCCCGGTTGGTTCATCAGCAAGAATAATTAAAGGGTCGTTAACCAAAGCACGGGCAATTGCAACTCTTTGTTGTTCACCGCCGCTTAATTCATTAATCAATCTTTTTCCTTTCTTCTCCAAATGAACTTTCTCAAGAATCTGATTAACTAATTGCTTTTGCTCCGGGTTTGTTAGGTCTGAAATGGATAGCGGAAGAAATATATTTTCTTCAACAGTTAAGTAGGGGATTAATTGAAATGATTGGAAAACAAATCCGATATATTCTCTTCTGTAATCGGCAATGCTTTTAGAAGGCAATTCATAAATATTTATTCCATCAACAACAATATTACCTGATGTAGGTTCTGCCAAACCGCCGAGCATTGTAAGCAAAGTGCTTTTACCGGAACCTGATTGCCCTAACAGGGTAACAAATTCATTTTGTCCTATTGAGAGAGAAATATCATTTACAGCAAGAACTGATTCATTTGCAGATTTATATTTCTTTGTAAGATTATTTATTTCTATTAAACTCATTTTATTTGCCTCAACTTCTATAATGATCTGAATGCAGTTGTTGGATCAAGTCTTGTCGCTTTTACTGCAGGATAAATGCTTGCAATAAATCCAACAGCAAGAGAAAATCCTACAGAAAAAATCATCAAACTATAATCGTAAACTATCCTGGTACTTTCATCCATAGTTAATACAGGAATAATAAACCTTGATGCTAGAAAGCCAATTACATAACCGATCAATGCTGCTAATAAGCTGGCTGTTATAACTTCAAAAAGAATTATCTGCATTACGTGTGATTTTCTAAATCCTACCGCAAGAAAAATCCCGATCTCCTTTGTTCTTTCCGTAACTGATGCATTAACATTTGTGAAGACTATAAGCATGCTGATGATCAGTATAACTGCAGATATTCCGAATGAGAAATGTTCAAAGCGATGCATTGCGGTCATTTTTGATTCAATTGTCTGTTTAATTGGGGTAACATTCGCTCCCGGCAATACAGATGAAGTTTGTTGTACTATCTCTTCAATAGGGCAATCGTAGCATAAAGCAGCAACTTCTATAAGACTAACTTTATCTTTCTTATCAAGGAGTTTTTGAGATTCATTTAAATCCATAAAGATCATCACATCTTCCTGGGAACCTGTTGCATCAAGAATACCGGAAACAATAAAATCATTATCCCTGATTTTCAGCCACTCATTCAGTTTTAATCCCAATTTCTTTTTTACTTCGGAGCCAATCAGAACCTCATTACCTTTAGAAGGAATTTTTCCGGTTACATTCCACCACTTTTTCAATCTAATTTCATCGTTAAATCGTACCCCTGTAATAAGAACATTCTTATCACCTGTCCCGTTTGCGGGATTAATTATTTCAACAGAAAGAAGCTTTGGAGCCACAATGCTGATATTATCCTTGTTCTTAATTGTTCTAATCTTTTCAACATCATTTGTATGCAGTTCATTATTATTGTAAGAAACATTGTTGATTGACATCCCTGCGTAATTGATAGAAATGTCATCAGTTTTGGGAGTAATTATTATATTCGCTCCGAATTCATCAAGATTTGCAGCGATACTTTGATTAACATTTTTGCTAACTGTAAGCAGAGTAACGACAGAAGCAACAGACAGGATAAGTCCTATTATAAGGAAAAACGTTTTAGCTTTTCTTCTTCTTAAGCTTTGCAAAGATATGTTGTATAGTTTCATTGGTTATTTCTTTATTGATCATTGGTAAAATTTGTTATTGCCATCCAATTGTTATTCAATAGTTCTTTGTAGTCATTCGATAATTATTCGTTGTATTCATAGTCATTCAGTTGCTGAAGTCAAAAATCAAAATTCAAAAGTAAAAAACCACTGTCAGAATTTTTTCTTCTAAACAATCTTGCAATTTTGTAATCTTTCAATTTTTAAATTCATACATCATCCCTGCCTTGCCGGCAGGCAGGCATTTTCCATCTTCCATTTACTGTTTTCCATTTTCCATTCATACTCTTCTTGTCCAGCCGGTTACTAAATACTCATCAATCTGGATTTCATTCCCAACGACTCTGCTTTGGATAGGGTCAGGCGGATATTTACCACACGATCCGCTGATTGCATCGAGATTATTCAAATCCCAGGTTGTGCCGCATGAATTACAAATCAGGTTACTCCCCTGAATATGAAAATCTTTTGAATCGCAAGGCTCACAAATACTAATTGCAGTTACAACTTTTCCATCCTCTGTTAGGTAAGCTAATAATGGAATAGTTGAATATGCACCTATGTAATCAAACTTTACGAATTTCTTTTCTTTAACTACATCAAGAGGGATGATCACTTTTCCATTCTTTGCATAAGCTATTGAGTAGGAATGATCGAAACGAACTGAAGGATAATTTACATTTCCACTGACTTTTGGCTGTTCTTTAATTATAGCTCCTTCTTTTGATGGTTTTGCATTGACATAAAAGATTATTGCAGCGGTAAAAAGAACAACGGCTAAACTAGCATACAGTCCCTTTCTGCTTGATTTATGATTCTTTTTCTTAAGCACTTTTTCTCTCTTATTATTTCCTTTTATAACGGAATTGGTTCTTGCTTGAAATGCAATCTGCGGATTAAGTTTGTTTCCACATTCCGGGCAGAATTTAACTTCGTTGTTTATTTTGCTGCCGCAATTCGGGCAGTAATTAATCGTTGTCATATTATCACCATTATTCTTTCACTTTAAAATCATGTTTAATAAGATTTTCTTTTGCCTGATCATGAGAAACCTCTTTCAGCTTCATATCGCATAAAGGACATTTCCCCGGTTCGTCGGAAATAACATTCCAGTCCATCGTATCCTGGTAAACTTTGCCATCTTTGTTTTTATCAATTTCCTGAAGATCAATTACACCTTCTCTTACAATTGAGGTATCTTGTTTCATTGATGTATCAGATTTGTCTTTCTTCATTTCCATATTGTGATTATGAGAATGTTTTTGCTGCCTTGAATCCTGAGCAAACGCAAAGCCGGCAGAAAAAAGAAAGACGATTAAAAGAAACGAAAAGCATTTAATTGATTTCATAACAGATTCCTTTCAGTGTGTTAAATAAATTGAATTAATTTTTTGAATTATGATTCCAAAAGCCTTCCTTCCGCTTTTGCTTGCTTTTTCATTTCCCACGATCTCCACAGATAGTAGATAACCGGGTACACAGCTAATTCCATCATTACAGAAGTAATAACACCGCCGACCATTGGAGCGGCAATACGTTTCATTACATCTGCGCCTGTACCTGTACTCCACATTATGGGGAGAAGTCCTGCAATGATTACAGATGCAGTCATAATTTTTGGGCGAACACGTTTTACAGCGCCATGATGTATTGCATCTTTTAAATCTCTAAGACCACGCATCAATCCTTTGTCTTTCCATTCTTTCAATGCAACATCGAGATAAAGAAGCATTACAACTCCGGTTTCAGCATCGAGACCTGCGAGAGCAATGATACCAACCCAAACTGCAATGCTTGTGTTGTATCCGAGAATGTAAAGAAACCAGAAAGCGCCAACGAGTGAGAAAGGCACCGCAAGAAATACAATTGCTACTTTTATAAGTGAGCGGGTATTAAGAAATATTATAACAAAGATGATGAACAACGTCATCGGAATTACATACATCAATCTTTCTTGTGCACGCTGCATATATTCATACTGACCGCTCCAAACTATATTGTAACCGGCAGGCAGCTTTATTTTTTCAGCAACTATACTTTGAGCATTCTTTACATAAGTTCCTACATCTATATCTTTGATATCTATATAAACCCAGGCATTAGGTCTTGTATCTTCGCTGCGGATAACCATCGGACCTTTTTTCGTTTCGAACTTAGCTATTTGTCCAATTGGTATTTGCTCACCAGTCGGCGTTGAGATCAAAACACGCTTTAAAGCTTCAATATTATCCCGCAGCTCACGGCTGTATCTAAGATTTACTGAATAACGTTCAAGACCTTCAACTGTGTTGGTTACACTCATTCCTCCCATCGCAGTTTGAATGACTTTTTGAACATCATCAATCAACAAACCGTAGCGGGCGGCTTCCAGCCTGTCAATTTCAATATCAAAATAGTTTCCACCGACTGCTCTTTCGGCAAATGCACTTAAGGTTCCCGGCACTGTTCGCATAACTGATTCAACTTCTCTTCCAATATTTTCCAACACTTGCAAGTCGGGACCAGATATTTTTATTCCCACAGGAGTTTTTATCCCTGTGCTTAGCATATCAGTTCTGGTTTTAATTGGCATGGTCCAGGCATTTGTTAATCCAGGAAATTGAATAGCACGATCCATTTCATCAATTAGTTTTTCTACAGTCATTCCGGGACGCCACTCTTCTTCAGGTTTTAACATTATTGTAGTTTCAATCATATCAAGACCAGCGGGATCGGTAGCAGTTTCTGCTCTTCCGATTTTTCCAAGGACATGATGAACTTCGGGAAACTTGCGGATTATTTTATCTGTTTGCTGTAGTAGCTCACGTGCTTTTGTAATTGACATACCCGGCATTGTTGTAGGCATATAAAGAAGGTCACCTTCATACAATGGAGGCATAAACTCCGAGCCAATCTTGCTGTAAGGAATGAGGGTTAAGCCTAAGATAATCAGTACACCCAATAAAACTGTTTTTTTATACTTTAGAACAAAATCAACTACAGGATGATATATTTTAATCAGGAATTTGTTTATAGGGTTTTTTTCTTCCGGGAGTATTCTTCCGCGAATCCAATATCCCATTAAGATTGGAACTATTGTAATTGATAAAATTGCAGCCGCCGCCATTGAATAAGTTTTTGTAAATGCCAATGGTTTGAACAATCTTCCTTCCTGTGCTTCAAGTGTAAATACAGGTATGAATGAAACTGTAATGACCAAAAGTGAATAAAAGAGAGAGGGTCCAACTTCTTTTGCTGCTTCCGTTATGAGTTTCCATCTGTCTTTTCGCTCTTCCGGAGGTTTCAAATTGTCATGCTCTATATGTTTATGAGCATTTTCAATCATGATGATTGCGGCATCAACCATAGCCCCAATTGCAATTGCAATTCCACCAAGAGACATTATGTTTGCGTTTATTCCTTGCCACTTCATTACGATGAACGACATGAGAATAGCTGTTGGCAGCGTGAATATAGCAACCATAGCACTGCGTGCATGAAGCAGGAATAAAATACATATTAATGCAACAATTATAATTTCTTCTATCAGCTTTTCTTTTAGAGTATCAATTGCTCTTTCAATCAAAGATGATCTGTCATAGGCGGTTGTGATCTTTACATCTTCCGGTAATCCCTGCTTAAGTACTTCTAATTTCTCTTTTACA
>Ga0154475_1175_pt1 | contig 35859 bp, 24 predicted proteins | sample RifGroC2_FD_115954 | JGI IMG/M metagenome (GOLD analysis project Ga0154475, IMG submission 115954) | Ignavibacteria bacterium GWC2_36_12 | reverse complement strand
TGGTCATCAAAAAAACTTAAGAAAACATCCGAATCTTTTTTCCTTGCAGGAAGAAGTATGGGCTGGTTTATTGTGGGTGCATCAATCTTTGCATCCAATATCGGTTCGGAACATTTGGTTGGTCTTTCCGCATCGGGAACAACCGATGGAGTTGCACTTGCCCATTATGAATTGCATGCATGGTGCTTGCTTGTACTTGGCTGGGTTATGGTACCATTTTATATGCGCTCTAAAGTTTTTACTATGCCGGAATTCCTCGAGCGGAGGTTCTCACCGAGTTCACGCACTTTTCTTTCAGTCATTTCGCTTGTTGCTTATGTATTAACGAAAATCGCTGTTGGTATTTTTGCAGGCGGAGTTGTATTTGCTGTTCTCCTTCCTGAGATGAGTCTTTTGGGATTAGATAGTTTTTGGATCGGTTCATTGCTTGTAATTGTTATTACAGGGTTGTACACAATCATCGGCGGAATGGAAGCTGTAGCTTACACTGAAGCAATCCAAACAATAATTCTAATTGTTGGTTCCGCACTTGTTACATTTTTTGGTTTACAGGCACTCGGCGGATGGGAAGAGCTTCGTGCAATTGTACCAGCCGAAATGTTTAATCTTTGGAAGCCTCTTGTTCCTGCTGGATTAGAAGGAACATGGGCACCTGTGAAAACATCAACAGAGATGGCGTGGTATTTTAATGACAATTATCCGTGGGTTGGAATGTTGTTCTGTGCGCCTATTATCGGTTTGTGGTATTGGTGTACGGACCAGTACATTGTTCAGCGTACACTTATTGCCCCGAATGAAACTCAGGCACGCCGCGGTTCAATTGCCGCTGCATTCTTTAAGCTTACACCTGTATTTATTTTTATTATACCCGGAATTATTTGTTATGCTCTTGCCGTATCAGGAAAGATTCCTGCGTTACAGCAGACAATTTTAGATGCGAACGGAAATGTAATTCGCGATAATGCACAGCAGGCATTTCCATTAATGGTTGCCAATGTTCTTCCTGTCGGTGTGCGAGGTATTGTTGTAGCAGGTTTACTTGCCGCTTTGATGAGCTCACTTGCCGGTGCATTCAATGCATCTGCTACGCTTTTCACAATTGATTTTTATTCCCGCCTCCGTCCTAAAACATCACAGGAAAGATTGGTCTGGGTTGGACGTGTGGCAACCGCCGTTATGGTTTTAATCGGCATTTTCTGGATCCCTGTTATAAGAGGGGGAAAAGGTTTGTATGATTATCTGCAGGGAATACAGGCATATCTCGCACCTCCGATTTTCGTTGTTTTTTTCTTTGGTGTTTTTTGGAAACGGTTAAACGCCAAAGGATGTATGTCTGCTTTAATCGTAGGATTTGCAATGGGAATTTTCCGTCTCATAGTTGATACACCTGTAAAGATGGTGCAGGGATTTCGTTATGATGAAGGATCTTTCTTATGGATAATAAACACGATTTTCTTTCAGTATTACAGCTTGCTTATCTTTTTAGTTTCTGCTGCTGTGATGATAGTAGTGAGTTATATGACCGAAGCTCCTTCGCTTGAGAGATTGAGCGGACTTACTTACGGAACGGTAACAGCAGAGCATAAAAAAGAAACCCGTGCAAGCTGGGATGCCCGGGATGTTGTTTTATCAGTTCTTGTATTAATCTTAATCCTAGCTGCTTATCTCTACTTTGTCGGATGATAATATTTAATATATAGATGAGTAAATATGCTGTAGGTTTGGATTTTGGAACTAACTCATGCCGTTCTTTAATAGTAGATATTAAAAACGGCAATGAGCTTTCAACTCAAGTTTTTAATTATCCTTCAGGCGATAGCGGGATAATTGTTGATTCCCGCAATCCAAATTTAGCACGTCAGAATCCTGCTGATTATATTCTTGGAATTGAATCAACAATTAAAGAAGCAATTGAAAAGGCAAAATCTGTCGATAAAAATTTTTCGCCTGAGAACATAATTGGGATTGGAGTTGATACAACCGGCAGCAGTCCAATGCCTGTAGATGCTGAAGGAATGCCTCTTTGTTTTCAGAAAAGATTTAAAAATAATCCTTCAGCAATGGTTTGGCTCTGGAAAGATCATACAAGCTATGCTGAGGCACAACAAATAACAGAGTTAGCAGCAAAAGATCATCCTGAGTATCTGGCAAAGATTGGAGGAGTTTATTCTTCAGAGTGGTTCTGGAGTAAAATTCTACATTGCAAAAAGGAAGACCCGGAAGTTTTTAACTCTGCTTACAGCTTTGTAGAAATTTGTGATTGGATTCCTGCAGTTTTAGTTGGAAATACAAAACCTGATAATCTTAAAAGAAGTGTTTGTGCCGCCGGGCATAAAGCAATGTATAATCAACAATGGGGAGGATTACCGGATGCAAAATTTCTGGAGAAACTTTCTCCGGGCTTAAGTGAATTAAGAAAAAGAATTAATTATAAGGCATACCCTGCTGAAGAAAGAGCAGGATTTCTTTCTGAAGAATGGGCTGAAAAATTAGGACTTTCTACAAACCTGCCTGCCGGCAAGGCAGGAGTTTCTGTTGCAGTTGGTGCCTTTGATGCACACATGGGAGCTGTCGGTGCAGGAATTAAAACCGGAACTCTTGTCAAAATTCTTGGAACAAGCACATGCGATATAATGATTTCTCCAAATGATAAAAAACTTGCTGATATTCCGGGAGTTTGCGGAATTGTTAATGAATCTGTTATGAAAGGATATTTTGGAATTGAAGCGGGACAATCTGCTGTCGGTGATATTTTTCTTTGGTTTATCAATAATCTTGTTCCTGAAAAATACGGCAAAACCCAGGACGAAAAATTTAAGAATTTGGAAGAAGCCGCATCTGAATTAAAACCGGGTGAAACCGGATTAATGGCACTTGATTGGAATAACGGCAACAGAACAATCCTTGTAGATGTTCGTTTAACCGGCTTGATACTTGGGCAAACTTTGCACACTCAGCCTCATGAAATTTATCGGGCTTTGATTGAAGCTACAGCTTTTGGCGCCCTTGCTATTATTGACCGGATTGAAGAAAATGGAGTTCCAATTAGTGAAGTTATAAATTGCGGAGGTCTTGCCGTAAAAAGTTCTTTGATAATGCAGATATATGCTGATGTTACCGGACGACCAATGAAAATTTCCAGGAGTGAACAAACCCCTGCATTAGGTGCTGCTATTTTTGGCGCTGTTTCGGCAGGTAAAGAAACAAGCGGGTTTGATGATGCAGAAGATGCTCAGAAAGTTATAACCGGGATAAATAAAGTTTATGAACCTGTTAAGCAAAATCATTTGATATACAAAGAACTTTATGCTATATATAAGCAGTTACATGACGGCTTTGGAACTAGAAGCTGGAATGGTAATTTGTTTAATGTTATGAAAGATTTGTTGGATATTAGAGATAAAGTAAGAATGGAGAAATAATGCTGAATGAATTAAAAACTCAGGTATTAAAAGCAAATCTTGATCTTGTAAAATATGGTTTAGTTACATTAACCTGGGGAAATGTTAGTGGAATTGATCGGAAAAAGAATCTGATTGTTATTAAACCAAGTGGAGTTGATTATGAAAGGATGACGGCAAAAGACATGGTTGTTGTAGATTTGAATAACAGCGTAGTTGAAGGAGAATTGAAACCGTCTTCAGATACATTAACACATATTGAACTTTATAAATCATTTAAGAACATTGGAGGAATTTCTCATACACACAGCGAGTATGCTACAATCTTTGCACAGGCTTGCAAAGAAATCCCGTGCTTCGGTACGACTCACGCAGATAATTTTAATGGGACAATTCCCCTTACACGTTTCTTAACTGAAAAAGAAGTTGAAGAAAATTACGAGTTGAACACAGGAAAAATCATTATTGAAAGATTTAAGAATATTAATGAAGATACGATGCCCGCTGTATTGATTTCGGGGCATGCACCAATTACCTGGGGAAAAGATCCTGACGATGCAGTAAAAAACAGCCTTGTTCTTGAGCGCGTTGCAAAAATGGCTCTGTTTAGTTTAGAGCTGAATCAAAATCTCTCAAACCTGCCTGAATATATTTTGAAGAAACATCATCTTCGGAAACATGGAAAAGATGCATATTATGGGCAGTTAAAAACTGGTGAGGTAAAATGATAAATCTAAAAAACTTCGAAGCTTGGTTCATTACAGGGAGCCAGCATCTTTATGGAGAAAAAACTTTAAAGCAAGTTGAAAAAAATTCCAAAGAGATTGTAAAAGGATTATCCGGCTTAGATAAAATTCCCGTTAAAATTGTTTTTAAATCTCTTGTAACAACTCCCGATTCTATTTATAAACTTTGTCTTGAGGCAAATAATTCTCCTAAATGCATTGGTTTAATTACTTGGATGCATACTTTTTCTCCCGCAAAAATGTGGATTGAAGGATTAAAAATTTTACAGAAACCATTTGTTCATCTTCATACTCAATTCAACCGGGATATTCCGTGGGATAGTATTGATATGGACTTTATGAATTTAAATCAGTCTGCTCATGGAGACAGAGAATTCGGGTATATTTGTACAAGAATGAATAAATCCCGCAAAGTTATTGTTGGTCATTGGGGGGATAAATCTGTTCACGAAAAATTGAATGTATGGATGAGAGCTGCATGTGCAAAGCTTGATATGCAGGGAGGAAAGATTGCCCGTTTCGGAGATAATATGAGAGAGGTTGCTGTTACGGAAGGTGATAAAGTAGAAGCACAAATGAAGTTTGGTTATTCTGTTAATGGTTATGGTGTTGGTGATCTTGTTAAATATGTAAACGCTACAACCACTTCGCAGGTGAATAAACTCATTTATGAATATGAGAAAAAGTACACACTGGTTCCTTCTTTAAAAAAGAATGGAGAAAAACGTCAATCATTAATTGAAGCTGCAAAGATTGAAATTGGATTAAGGAAATTTCTTAAAGAGGGAAACTTCAAGGGATTTACAACTACATTTGAAGACTTGAATGGACTTTCACAACTGCCGGGACTTTCTGTTCAAAGATTAATGGCTGAAGGTTACGGCTTTGGTGCTGAGGGAGATTGGAAAACCGCAGCGCTCGTTCGTGCTATGAAAGTAATAGCATCGGGATTAAAAGGTGGAACTTCTTTTATGGAAGATTATACTTATCACTTTAATCCCAAACAGAATAAGGTCCTTGGTGCTCATATGCTTGAGATTTGCGAATCGATTGCACAGGGAAAACCTAAATTAGAAATTCATCCTTTATCAATCGGAGGAAAAGCCGATCCTCCGCGTTTGGTTTTTAATACTCCAAGAGGACCTGCGATTAATGCATCAATAATAGATACAGGGAACAGGTTCCGTATGATTGTTAATGAAGTAACTGCAGTTACTCCTGAAAAACCTCTCCCCAAATTACCTGTCGCAAGAGTTTTGTGGGTTCCAAAACCTAACCTGGAAATTGCAGCACACACTTGGATACTTGCAGGCGGTGCTCATCACACAAGTTTCAGTCAGGCTCTAACATCTGAGTATCTTGAGGACTTTGCTGAAATGTGCGGAGTAGAATTCTTATTAATAAATGATTCAACAAAAATTTCTGAGTTCAAAAAAGAGTTGAAGTGGAATGAAGCATATTATGGGTTAGGCAAAGCTTAACAACCTGAGAACTTTTTGCTAACCAGTTGTCGTGTTTAACAATATAAAAGGAGTTTAATTGGAAAGCCTGGAAATTAAATCAATAGTTGCGGGGATTTTATTTGGAATCTGGCCTTTGTTTTTGAACAGGAGCGGCTTAACAGGAAACCTCGGTACATTTGTTTTTGCAACAATTGTACTTTTATGTGTTTTCCCTTTCGCTGCAAGCAGTCTGCGGGATATTTGGAAATTCACAATGGATATGGGCAGTCGGTGCTGGAATTTTTGGCGCTCTCGGCTTGCTTACATTTAATAGCATGGTGGCAAAAGCTACACCTCAAACAATAGGAACCTTTATAGTTTTAATGATTGTAGCTCAAATTGTTGTCCCTGCTATATACCAGGCGATTATGAGCGGGGGGTTACCATTTTCTAAGATTGTTGGGTTTGTGCTTGCTGCAGTAGCTGCGGTTTTGTTACTGAAGTAGTAATTAAAAGATTCGAAAAATGTTGTAACTTATTTATGTAAGTTGATTATTTTTTTGAAGTAATTAAAGGGGAGTTGAAATGAAAAAGAATAAACCTGGGGAAGATTCGGGGAACATATTTTCAAGGCGGAAATTTCTAAGAACTCTTGGATCAACTACTGCCGGGCTTCTTGTTGCTCCTTATATAAAATCACAAAACATTCTTGGTTATGGACACGAAGGCAATTCTCAATACATCTCGCAGGTTGGTGTAACACGCCACGATAATTATAACCGTGCTGAAATAAAGCAGAAAGTTCAGCATCTTTTTGATGCTATGGGTGGCATACAGGATGTTGTAAGTGCCGGCGATAAGGTTGCAATAAAAATAAATCTCACAGGTGGCTCAGGCTCAGCAAACGATCCCCGTCTGCAGGGAGTTGATATCACAGAATGTATGTGGACTCACCCGGAAGTTGTTCGTGCTGTTGGTGAACTGCTTATTGACAGTGGTGTTAACGGAAACGACATTTATATTGTTGAAGCTTTATGGGATGCAGAATCTTATAATAATTTCGGTTATTTGGATGTGCAGCAGAATCTTGGTGCTCAAATGGTAAACCTGAACAACAAAGAACCTTATCCAGATTTCGTGAATAAGGAAGTGGGAGAAAATCATTTCTTCTATGAAAATTTTATCTTTAACCAGATACTTGTTGATGTTGATGTGTATGTTTCAATTCCGAAGATGAAACAGCATTATGATGCAGGAGTTACACATTCTTTAAAGAACCAGTTTGGTACTGTTCCAATCCAGTTTTATATGATGCCCTCACAGCAGGGGTTTCGTTCCAAGCTTCATTACGAGGGAGGAAATATAAGAACACATTTGCCTCGCTCCGTATGTGATTTGAATTTAGCGCGTCCTGTAAATCTTGCTGTGATTGATGGAATCAAAAATGCTGTCGGAGGAGAGGGCGCCTGGAACCCAACATTTGAGCCTGCAGAATACGATATTTTATTAGCAGGAAAGGATCCTGTTGCAGCCGATAGTATAGCATCTTTCATTATGGGAAATGATCCTGAATCTGAAAAGCTTCAGTTGCCTAATGGCGAAGAGTGTGATAATTATCTTGAACTTCTTCATCAGGTGGGAGTCGGTACAAACCGGATGAATGAGATCGAGCTGGTTGGTGATGGAGCCGGGACAGTTTCCGTTAGGCATGATTACAAATTAATTAAACCGGACAAGTTTATGTTGTTCCAGAATTTTCCTAATCCATTCAATCCCTCAACGACAATAAAATTTTATTTGCCAACCAACGAATTAGTTACAATAAAATTATTTAACATAATGGGAGAAAAAATAGAAACTTTAGTTGAAGGAAACATTCCCTCCGGTCAGCATGAAATTCAATGGAATGCAAATCATCTTGCAAGCGGAACCTATATATATAGAATGCAGGCAGGTGAGTTCTCAGAATCAAGGAAAATGATTCTTCAAAAATGAATGGTTAATTATGTATTAATAATTTTCTATTCATATTTTATGACGTTATTAAACTTTATTATCTCTAATCAGATGACGGTATGTATATTAAGGAGTTATAATTGAAAAGCGTTGTTCTTTCCGGAATAGGAAAATTTGAAATTAAAGAAAGCCAAAAGCCAAACCTGTTAAACGATTATGACGTTCTTTTAAAAATTGATACTGTTGGAATATGCGGCTCCGATATTCATTATTATAAAGAAGGAAATATTGGCGACCAGGTTGTTGAGTTTCCTTTTACCATTGGTCACGAATGTTCGGCAATAGTTGAAGAAGTTGGGAATAAAGTCACCAGGGTTAAATCAGGAGATATTGTTGCCATTGAGCCTGCTGTTTCCTGCGGTAAATGTCCGCAATGCCTGGAAGGGAGAGAGCATACCTGCCTCAATCAAAAGTGTCTCGGTTGTCCCGGACAAATAGAAGGCTGCTTATCGGAACATATCATTATGCCTGAAAGAAATTGTTATCCTGTCCCTCAAAATATAAGTGGTGAAATGGCTGCTTTAGTTGAGCCTTTATCGATAGGTTATTATGCCGCATCATTTTTAAATGGAGAAAAAAATATTGATTCAATAGCTATTCTTGGTGTCGGTCCAATTGGTCTTGGTACTATGCTTTCTTTACAAACTTTCGGTCACAATCAAATTTATGTTACCGATAAATTGGATTATCGTTTAGAAATTGCAAAGAAAGCCGGTGCTGTTTGGATAGGAAATCTCGATAAGGAAGATATTGTTGCATCATTAAACAGAATAAGTCCTGATGGCTTTGATGTTGTTTTTGAATGTTGTGGAAAGCAGGAAGCTATTGATAATGCAATAGAGATATTGAAACCGGGAGGAACATTTTTAATTGTTGGAATTCCCGAAGAGGATAGAATATCTTTTGATATTAGCAAAATAAGACGCAAAGAAATCACGATAAAAAATGTTAGAAGACAGAACAGATCAATGCAGCCCGTAATTGATTTAATTGCCTCCGGGAAATTATCTCCCCAATTTATGATTTCGCATAAACTCTCTTTTGAAAAAACAAATGAGGCTTTCGATATAGTTTCAAATTATAAAGATCAAGTTATTAAAGCATTAATTAAATTTTAGATTACCAGAAGAAAATTAGATGGAGAAATCTGAAAGGCTGCTCTCATTAGATGTTTTCAGGGGGATTACCATTGCCGGGATGATACTTGTAAATAACCCGGGCACATGGGATGCAATTTATCCTCCTCTAAGACATGCAGAATGGAATGGTTGTACCCCGACCGACCTCATATTTCCTTTCTTTCTTTTCATAGTTGGAGTTTCAATTCCTTTTGCACTGGGTAGAAGGATAGAAAGAAAAGAAGACCACAAAAAAATAATTGAACAAATTTTCAGGAGAAGTATTATTCTTTTCTTACTTGGAATAATCCTTCATTCTTTCCCGTTTGGTTTGTTTGGGACTGACTTTAGTCTTTCAACTGTAAGAATACCCGGAGTTCTGCAACGTATTGCAATTGTTTATTTTATTTCATCAATCTTGTTTTTAAAAACAAAATATAAAACCCAGATTATTGTTGGAGTAGTACTGCTAATTATCTATTGGCTGTTAATGACAATTATTCCGGTCCCCGGAATTGGTTATGCTAATCTTGAACCAACAACTAATCTTGCTGCCTGGATTGATAGGACTTTGCTTGATGGACATTTATGGTCTGCATCAAGAGTCTGGGATCCTGAAGGAGTACTCAGTACCATACCTGCGATAGCCACTTCAATAATTGGAATGAGAACAGGGATGTGGTTGAAGAGCGATAATAATAAGATAACAAAAACTGTATGGTTGTTTGTCCCGGGCAGTATCTGTATGGCAGCAGGATATGTTTGGGGAGGGTGGTTTCCAATTAATAAAAATTTATGGACAAGTTCTTATGTTCTTTACACAGGAGGTTTAGCACTTCTTTTTCTAGGGATTTGTTATTGGTTTATTGATGTACGGAATTCAAAATGGTGGATAAAACCTTTCCAGGTATATGGACTCAACGCAATTACAGTATATTTTCTTTCTGAGTTTATTGCAATTTTAATGTACTCGATTAATGTTACTACTGAAAGCGGGGGAGAGAGCCTGAGCTCATTTTTATTTAACAGGTATTTCCTGGTTTTTCTCAATCCCATAAATGCTTCATTAGTCTGGGCAATTCTTTGTGTTACTTTCTGGATGTGTGTGATGTGGATTTTATACACCAAAAAAATATTTATCAAGGTTTGAGCTCATCAGAAAGCATTATTTATACTGAAAAATTTCTAAGCAAGCACTTGACTTTATTCAAATAAAAACCTTTTTATTAAATCAAAAAAAATGCTTTTACTGAAATAGAGTTTCAAATCAGACAATTCCAAAATCAAAAGGATAATAAATGACTCATATTAACTGGATAGACATAGCAGTTATAATTGGTTTCTTTTTGGTGATATTCGGAATTGCAGCCTATTACTCGCGTACGGCAGGTAAAAATACAGGTCAATTCTTTTTATCGGGAAGGAATTTGCCATGGTATATTGCCGGTACTGCAATGGTTGCAACTACTTTTGCTGCCGATACACCGCTTGCTGTTACCGAGCTTGTAGCAAGGAACGGTATAGCAGGCAACTGGCTCTGGTGGAATATGGCGCTCGGTGCCACGTTAACGGTGTTTTTCTTTGCAAAACTGTGGCGTCGCGCAGAAATTATGACTGATGTAGAGTTTGTTGAACTAAGATATTCTGGTAAGGCAGCAACTGTGTTGCGTGGTTTCAGAGCTTTATATCTTGGTCTCTTTATGAACGCTATTGTTATGGGTTGGGTTAATAAAGCCATGGAAAAAATATTTTATGTAACTATCCCTTCAGTTGATCCATTTTTATTAGTTGTTATTGCTGCCGGCATTATTGCCATATATGCTTCTGCATCAGGTTTGCTTGGCACTGCAAGGACTGATAGCTTTCAATTTGTCTTTGCTATGGCAGGTTGCATTGTTCTGGCAATAATTGTTATTAATTTACCCGACATTGGTAGTATGGTTGCCTTGAAAGAAAAGCTTGCACCACAAGTACTTGACTTCCTGCCGAGAATAGGTGAAACAACTGTAGAAGGAATTACCGGAGGTGCGCTTGCTATTACAGCAGGTACCTTTTTTGCCTACATAGGTTTACAATGGTGGTCGAGCTGGTACCCCGGCGCTGATCCTGGTGGAGGCGGTTATATAGCTCAGAGAATGATGTCGGCAAAAGATGAAAAGCATAGTTTGTTTGCAACGTTATGGTTTACTATTGCACATTATACATTACGCCCGTGGCCCTGGATAATTGTTGCGCTTGCTGCATTGGTTCTTTTGCCGAGAGCTGAAAATACAAACCTAATCCGTTCCGAGAACCCTGCCTTATATGAAAAAGTTGTAGAGGCATATAATAATAAACAGCTTATCAAATCGGGAGATGCGAATTTAAAATCACGAGAATTTTTAGATCTTTATGAGAAGTATGAAAACACTGTGGACCCCGGCGTAATGTATCCGAAGCTTATGGTAAAATATTTGCCGGTAGGTTTTCTCGGTTTGCTAATAGCAGTTTTTCTTGCCGCATATATGTCAACCATAGCCTCTCAGTTAAACTGGGGTACATCGTATTTAATAAATGATTTTTACCGCCGTTTCATTAAACAGAATGCTGATGAAAAGCATTATGTTTTGATATCCCGCTCCGGAATTATATTGATGACCATTTTTTCCCTCCTGGTAACAAAATATTTTCTTACTACTATTTCTGGTGCGTGGATTTTTATAATTAACGCAAGTGCCGGTATTGGTGCAGTTCTTATTCTGCGGTGGTATTGGTGGAGGATAAACGCATGGTCTGAAATTTCTGCAATGATCGCACCTTTGATAATTTACCCGGTTGCTGTATATGGGTTTGGTATGGAATCACCGCTGACACTTTATCCGATTGTCATTGGAACTTCTGTCGTTTGGTTGATAGTTACTTTTATTACAAAACCTGTTGAAGAAAAAAAGCTTGTTGAGTTTTATAGGCGCACTCACCCCGGTGGGAAAGGATGGAAACATATCCAGAAATTGGTTCCGGAAGTTTTTGAGAAGACAGGCTTTGGAAGACAATTTATTAACTGGCTGATGGGCATAGTCCTGGTTTATTCATTTTTATTTGGAATAGGTAAAATAATCTTTGCTGATTACTTAACAGGAGTTTTGTTACTGTTGATTGGTCTTGTAGCAGCTTTTATTATTTATTTTAATCTAAATAAAAAAGAAAACAAAATTGCAGCCTGATCTTCATCAAATATTCTGAATAAAATGAAAAATAAAATATTGGTATATCTTCTATCGTTTTTGTTCACTTTAGTTTTTTTATCGTGCTCAGCTTCGCTTAAAGATGAAAAAGAATTACTCAACTTGAGGAATACTTTTTCTAATATTATTCCTAAGCCTGTATCGATAACTCCAACAAATAAATTTTTCATTTTGGATAAGAGCGCTAAAGTTTATGTTGAACCGATGAACACAGAGACTTCTTTTATCGGGAAATATCTTGCCGGGATAATAAAACCTTCAACCGGATATTCCCTCCAGGTTTTGAAATCAGATGAAAATGCTGTTGAGAGAAATATTTATCTAACGATAAATGGGAAAGATAAATCTCTCGGTGAAGAAGGATATGAATTAACCGTAAGTGAAGAACGAATAAATCTTTCTGCAGACGCACCTGCGGGATTATTTAGAGGTGTTCAAACTTTAAGACAATTGTTCCCATATTCAATTGAAAGTTCAGATATTGAACCAGGCTTGTGGGAAATTCCCACCGGAACAATTAAAGATTATCCCCGTTTTGAATGGCGCGGAGTTATGCTTGATGTAGCCCGCCACTTTTTCAGTGTTAAAGATGTGAAGAGTTACATTGACCTTTCTGCTCTTTATAAGATAAATTATTTGCATTTGCATTTATCGGATGACCAGGGATGGAGAATACAAATTAATTCCTGGCCAAACCTCTCAACATATGGTGGAAGCACGCAGGTTGATGGCGGAAAAGGCGATTACTATACACAGGCAGAATATTCTGAAATTGTTGCGTATGCCCAGGAGAGATACATTACTGTTGTTCCTGAAATAGATATGCCGGGTCATACAAATGCCGCTTTAGCTTCATACCCTGAACTTAACAACGATGGAATTGCACCTTCTCTTTATACCGGAATAGAAGTAGGCTTTAGCGCACTTGCAATAAAAAAAGATATAACTTACAAATTCATTCATGATGTAATAAAAGAACTTTCTGCAATTACACCGGGTCCTTACATTCACATTGGTGGGGATGAAGCCCCGAAGATCGATTCAATTGATTATGTTCATTTCATCGATAAGGTTCAAAGTATTGTATATTCTTTTGGCAAAAAGATGGTTGGTTGGGATGAAATATCCAAAGCAAATCTTTTTCCAACTTCTGTTGCTCAGCATTGGGATAATGAAATAATTTTGAATGCGGTTAAGCAGGGAGTTAAAGTAATAATGTCCCCGGCATCTAAAACTTATTTGGATATGAAATATGATTCGACAACCGGGCTCGGTTTATTCTGGGCAGGTTATATTGAAGTAAAGGATGCATATAACTGGGATCCGGCAACTCAGATGGGTGGAATTTCTGAAAACAATATCTTAGGTATTGAAGCACCTTTATGGTCTGAAACAATTATTAATCTTGATGACATTGAATATTTAGCCTTTCCAAGGCTTGCCGGTCATGCAGAGATAGGCTGGTCACAAGTTAAAGGCAGAAATTGGGATGAATATAAGGAACGACTTGCTGAACACGGCTTGCGTTGGACAGAAAAGGGTTTGAACTTTTATCGTTCTCCTCAGGTATTATGGAAATAATTGTTGATAAATAAAGATTAAAAAGAGAAAACTTATGCCAGTTATAATTAAAAATAATTATGAAGAAATGAGCAATGAAGCAACAAAGATAGTTGCGGACAGGCTCAGAAAAAAACCTGATCTTGTGTTAGGGCTAGCTACTGGCAGTACCCCCCTGGGTTTGTACAAAGAATTAATTAGAATGTACAAAGAAGAAGGTTTGGACTTTTCCAAGGTTACAACATTCAACCTTGAGTTCTATAAGCAATCCGTTGAATTGAAAAAGATAACTGAGAATATATAACAAGTTAGAGCAGGTCTGATTCATCTGAATTTTCAAAAAGGGGACGATCAAAACTGTTAATTTAATTTTAAACTTTTCTTTTTAACTTTCGATCGTTTATTTTACAAACCTATAGAAGAAAAATCTAATTGTAACTAACTCAAGGATTAACTATGCAATATAGAAAACTTGGTCGTACGGGATGGAAGGTTTCTGAAATAAGTTTCGGAGCATGGGCAATTGGTGGAACGTGGGGGGATGTAAACGATAATGAATCTTTAGAAGCTTTAAATATAGCACTGGATTCGGGTGTTAATTTTTTTGATACTGCAGATGTTTATGGAGACGGAAGAAGCGAGAGACTTCTTGCTAAATTAAAGAAAGAAAGGAAAGAAAAATTTTATATTGCGACCAAAGCAGGAAGACGTTTAGATCCACATACTGCCGATGGGTATAACCGGAAGAATCTTTCATCTTTTGTTGAACGAAGTCTTAAAAATCTTAATACTGATGTGATAGACTTGCTTCAGTTACATTGCCCACCTACTCAGGTTTTTTATATGCCTCAAGTATTTGGAATACTCGACGACCTTGTTAAGGAAGGGAAACTAATTTATTACGGTGTCAGTGTTGAAAAAGTGGAAGAAGCACTTAAAGCCATCGAATATCCGAATGTTCAGATCGTGCAAATAATTTTTAATATGTTTCGTCACCGTCCATCGGAATTTTTCTTTGAACAGGCAAAGAAGAAACAGGTAGGAATTTTAGCAAGAGTACCGTTAGCATCCGGTATGCTTGCAGGCAAGTTTACAAAGGACTCTAAGTTTGAAAAGGATGATCACCGGAGATTTAATCGTCATGGCGAAGATTTTGATAAGGGAGAAACTTTTTCAGGTGTAGATTATGATTTAGGATTAAAAGCTGTAGAGGAACTAAAAGACATTTGTCCTGTAGGCATTACCTTAACACAATTTGCTTTGCGGTGGATTTTGATGTTTGATGCTGTAACCTGCACAATTCCTGGTGCTAAAAGAAAAAATCAGGTCGAAGAGAATATTAGTTCTGTTGATCTTCCACCCCTGACGGATGAAACTATGAAAAAAGTAAATGCGGTTTATGAAAAGCATATTAAGGAAAGTGTTCATCAATACTGGTGATAGGAAACGGAACAAAAAATATTTCGGGAAATCAGTCCTCATTTTATTGAGGATTTTTTATGTATCACAATTTATTAGATCTTTTACTTGTCTACTTATAAAATCAACAAAAAAATCCTGATTAATTCAAGAGACAAAATACCGGACTTGTGCAGACTAACAGCGTCGAGGAGGTTTCCGACATTAAAAGAAATAGAAGAATCTCTGATTGAAGAGGCACTAAGAAGAGCGGAAGGTAATCAAACTATTGCAGCGGAACTTTTAGGAATATCGAGAAGAGCTTTAAATAACCGTCTTAGAAGAACAGGGGATAACGTAAAGGCTAAAGATTCTTTATTCTTTATTCTTTCTTTCCCGGTTTCACCTTGAATATCTCTTCAATCCGGTGCCACATTTCTTCAATTGCCACAATTATGTTGTTTCCTATTATCGCTTATATCGCAATGTGTTACATAACTGTACCTAACTCTATATGTCTTTCTGTGGCATCTACCTGAATTAATATTATAGAACTAAGATAAATTCCTAAATGATTAAGTCTCATAGACTTAGAGAAATTTTTCCCAATATCGTTTTGTACTGGCACAGATTGAGCATATAAAAGAAGTAAAATAAAAAGGAGATGTTATGAAAAACTTACATAAACTTATGGTAACATTGTTCACTGCTGTAATAATACTTTCTTTTAACAGCTATGGGCAGGAAGATGAGTATACTCCCAAAGAATCTGTACTAAAAGAAGGCTTATGAAGTTTGTCCTGTTTCTTTAAACAGTAATATTCAGGGTATAGTTGAAGCGAGCATTTATAATGTGATCTTACTTAAGAAATATTATCCTTCAGCTAACTACTCCGATATAATTGATAAACTAAATGAAATAGCCGAAAAGAATATTGATCCTTCAATAAGATTTAAAGCTCATTTAGCAAGTATTTATTTGAACTTCTACGATATCATAGATATTCGTCCGAAGTTCGACTTTGACCACGAGTATATTTATAAGCAGATAACGGGTCAGTTGGAAAACAACTTAGTAGTTAATAATTAATAAATTGTTTTAGGCGGATTGACTTGGGATTGTAAGCAAACTAAAATGAGAACAGGTTGCTAAGGTCTTCCCGCTTTTTGTCTATAAATAGTCTTCCAGATTGTATAATTAATAATCATTATGATGAAAAATTCATTTTTTGCTTGCCTTTTGGGTATTACTTTTTTATTATTGAAACGTTTCAATTTATTTTTAACCTATAAATAATTTCAAAATGTTTGATGATAGGCACAAAATTAGAGAGCAGTCTATCATAAGCATACCTAATCAGTCTTTCCTGATAGAGAATCATTTATTTTCGTTAAACTTTTGGCAGGCTTCTCAAATATTATTTCTCTTGCAAATGACGGTTCTGCTTCAGTAATAGGATATTATGCTGCCGGCACGAAAAATAGCCAGCTTAACGTTTTTTAATATGCCAAATTAATTTTTAGGTAAGTTTATATTTATTAAAAAAATAGTTCTTAAAGATCCCAGACTTTGAAAAATTTTTTACTATTTATTTTTCTTTTCATTTTTGAAATTGCTTTTGCTCAAAACCAGCGTGAGCAGAAAATTCTTGTTAAGGTTGGCGATAAAGAGATTTCTGTAGCTGAGTTTTTGCAGAGAAGCGAATTGACAATTCGTCCAGGCAATTTTAAAGGCAAAAATACCACACTCAATAACTTAATTTCAGAAAAAATTCTTGCTTTAGAAGCTGAAAAAAATATTCGGTTAATGCAAAATCTTGTCTTACATAGAGGGCTTAAAGGCATTAAAGAACAATTGATGCGGGACAAACTCTATGATGAAGAAGCATTTAATAATGTTGAACTGGATACGAGCGAAATAAAAAATGCTTTCAGGCTTTCAATAAGAGAGTACGAACTTGAGTTTTATACTATAAATAATAAAGAAATGATTCGACAGATAGAAACAATAATTGATTCTGTTCCAGAGCTGACCAACGATTTATTTAAAGAACTTAAAACTATAACAGGTAAAAAACCTGTTCATAATGTTAAATATTTTGACCCCGAAGATGAAATAATTCATGAGGCTTTATATACGAATCTTTTAGACACAGGAACTGTTGTTGGTCCGGTTAAAATTAGTAACAGCGATTATATTTTTATGAAAGTATTAAAATGGGTAGACTATCCGATTTTAAGCGGTGTTGATCAGCAGGAGAGATGGAATAAAGTAAAAGAAAAAATGCATCTGGCTAAAGCAAATAAATTATGGCGGTCATATATTTTAAATGTTATGAAGGGGAAAAAAATCGAATTTGATAAAGGGACATTCAAATTTCTATCGGAAATATCATTTGAGTATTTCATAAAAAACAATCAAAGTGATTCTCTCAATCTTCGAATAAGTGAAATCCCTTTACGTGAGGAGGAAATTAATTCGAGTGCTCCTTTTTTTACAATTGATGGTAAAGTATGGTCAGTAGAAGATTTTAAAAAAGAACTAATGTCGCACCCGCTTGTCTTTAGAACAAAAGATATAAATAAAAATAATTATAATGAACAATTTAAATTAGCTATTGTTGACATGATCAGGGATCATTATTTAACGGGAGAAGCTTATAAAAAATCCCTGGATAAATCTGAAGAAATTAATAAGACTGTTCAAATGTGGAATGATTCTTATTTGGCTGCTGAGCTGAAGAAGGATGTAATCGATTCAGCATTAGAAAAAGGAATTATTAATATAGATGATAATTCAGGAATGCTCAGGTATTGGGAATCTTACTTAACTGGTTTACAGGATAAGTACAGCGATTCTATATGGATAAACTTTAATGAACTAAATAAAACATCTTTAACCAATATAGATTTTTTTGCTATGCGTCCGGGAGTTCCATATCCGGTTCCGGTACCTTCTTTTCCTATGCTCATTAGTTCGGAAAATCTCGATTATGTTAAGCAGGGAAAACAGAATTAATATTGAAAAAATTATGTCAGATATTTTAACACGAAATCTTTTTATAATACAAAATATTCGAGGAGTAATTCATAAAAACCAAACTGTACAATATATCTTTAATTCTTATTGATTTTACTATCCTCAAGTAATATTTTTAGCTTTGTATAAAAGATAATTGTTTTAAACAATTATGTGCTCTTAATTGTATCAGAGAAATCAGATGAAAAGATTAACGATAGTAGATGTAGCTAAACATGCAGGAGTTTCGAAAGGGACGGTTTCTGCTGTTATTAATGCTAAGAATAGCGTAAAGCCCGAAACAAGAAATCGTATATTAGAGGTAATGAAAGAACTTAACTTTCGTCCCAAAGGAGTGGCTAGAAACTTAAAGAACGGTAACCAGGATAAAAGTATCGGAATAATCATAAAAGATTTAAACTATCCTTTCTATACATCTATTGCTACTGGAGTAAGAGACTATGCAAACAGCAAAGGATATTCTGTAATAGTTACAAGCTCAGAGAACAACCACGAAAGTGAAAAGAAACTTTCTCATCTCTTTTCTTCAAAAGATATTAAAGGAACAATTATAGCTCCGATAGTTGAAGGCTCTGCAGAGATAGAACATTTGTTTAAACTGAAAATGATTAATTATCCTTTTGTTTTATTAGAGGATGTTAAAGGAATTCAAGCGAATGTTGTTGCAATTGATAACTTAAGAGCAATCAAAAAGGCAGTTAAATATTTAATAGACAACGGGCACACAAAGATTGTGCACTTTGCAGGTCCGCCGCAATCATCCCATACTCAGGAACGAATCGAAGGTTTCAGGCATGCATTTAGCGAGAGAACCCTGGTTTTTAGAAAAGATATGATTATATCTGTTGGTTCTCAATATGAGGAAAGCTTTAGCAAAACTATAGAATATTTTAAGAATAAAGGGAAGGAAGACTACCCGACAGCAATTGTTTGTTTTAACGATCAGCAGGCTTTAGCTGTTATGACTGCACTAAGAGAGTTGAATATTCGCGTGCCGGATGATATCTCTATTGTTGGAAATGATGATATTTATTATGCTCAAATATATCCTGTTCCTCTAACCACAATAAAAGCCCCCAAGCGTGAGATCGGTAGAAAGGCTGCAGAAATATTAATTCGGAACATTGAATCTTTTATACTATTACCACCCGAACGGATTGTTTTAGAAACAGAATTAATAATCAGAGAATCGACCAGAGTTTTGAATTCCCAGTAAAAAGCATTTCTAAAATTTCATTTTATACTAATCTACTATATAATTCTCACCAGTAACTTTAATTTCTTTTGTTATTACTTCTGTTGATTCTGCTTTTATTCCCGGTTGCGAGCCTCCGACTGAAATCTCAAATAATCCTGGTTCAACAACATACTGAACTTTATCATTAACAAATTTAATTACTGATAATTGCTTCGGGTTCAATACAAAATCAACAATCTTTTTTTCGCCAGGCTTCAGGTTAATTCTCCTGAAACCCTGCACTGAATGAATCGGAATCGGCTCGGAAGATTCAATATCTTTTACATAAAGCTGCACAACCTCATCCCCGGAAATTTCACTTGTGTTTTGAACTTCAACTGAAACTTTAATTTCATTACCCGCTTTTATTTCATCGGGCAAAATAAGGTTACTGTATTTGAATTTTGAGTAGCTTAGACCATACCCGAATGAAAATAATGGCTCTCCTTCAAAATATCTGTAAGTACGACCTTTCATATTATAATCATCGAAAGAGGGAAGTTGCTTAACGGATTTATAAAATGTTATTGGCAATCTTCCTGCCGGATTATAATCACCAAATAATACATCAGCTAAAGCAGTTCCGCCCTCTTGCCCCGGATACCAAATCTGAACTATTGCCGGCAGGTTTGTATTTTCCCAGTTAACAGATAGTGCACTGCCGCTTGTAAGTACAAGCACGATCGGTTTGCCCGTCGAGTGCAAAAGTTTTAATAAATTTTCCTGAACTTTTGGAAGATCAAGATTAGTTCTGTCACCACCGTTAAAACCTTCATAAGCTACTCTCATTTCTTCGCCTTCGAGCTGGGCAGTAATTCCTCCAACGAAAATCACCACATCAGAACTTTGTGCAAGTTCAACTGCCTTTTTAAAATTATCAATGTTCAGTATTTCCCATTGAACCAAAAGAGACGGGCGATTAACCGCATTATCGGATGATCTGAAATATTCAATTTTAATATTATAAGTTTTTCCTTCTTCAAGAAGAATATTATTGCTGTTAGTAGTTATGTTATTGTGTTCTGTCCAATCATTAATAATTAATTTATTATCGATATAAAGTCGGTAGCCGTTATCTCCCTTTACGGTGAAATTGAAATTTCCGGTTATTGGGGCTACAAGAAAGCCGCTCCAGCGAATCGAATATTCAGGTTCCCCCCAAAGGTTTGGAATCCGTGTTCCGTAAATCCAGTTTGGGTTATCAATTGGGTCAGTCTTTGTAAAGAAAGGTTCTCCTTCGAGATTTTTATTTTTAAAGTACTCCGCTTTTAATCCTGACCTCCAGCCCGTTTCTAAATGTCCCTGTTCGGCACTCAATATGTCTGAAGTCAAATTATGAATTACAGATCCTTCTTCAACAAGGTTACACCCTATTTCATAAACCACTTCCGTATTATTTTCGACTTTGTTTTTTATTCCCTGAAGCGGAGTAACATACTTTGAAGGAGTTCCGTTGTAGTTTCCTAGCAGCATTTGGTACGAATCTGCAGTTGGTCCTATTACTGCAATTTTTTTCAAACCTGTCCCGTTTGCGGGATCTTTTTTTAAAGGAAGGATATTGTTTTCATTCTTTAAGAGGACAATCGATTCCTGTGCAGCCTTTATGGATAATTTGCGATGTTCTTCAGAATCATTTTCTTCAAAAGAAATGCTTGTGTACTTTACCATTTCAGGGGGATCAAACATTCCGAGTTTGAATCTTGCCTTAAATAATCTTTTTAACGAAACATCGATTTCTTCCTCGATTATTAACCCGTTTTTCACTGCTTCAATTAAAGCAGAATCATATGTTACCCCGCATTCCAGGTCTGTTCCTGATTTTACCGAGATAGCTACAGCTTCCGACGCTGTATCAACAATTTTATGATTTTTATAAATATCATCTATTGCCCAGCAATCTGAAACAATATAACCATCAAAACCCCAGTCGTCCCTTAATATTTTTTGCAGCAACGTATTAGAGCCGCAGCATGCATCTCCCATGTATCGATTGTATGCACACATAATAGAAAAGGCTCCACCTTCTTTTATACAAGATTCGAAAGCCGGTAAGTAGGTATCGTAAAGATCATGTAAATCTGTAATTGCATCAAAAGTATGCCTTAACGGTTCCGGTCCGCTATGCACTGCATAATGTTTGGGAGTTGCAATAACTTTGAAATATTTTGGGTCATCTCCCTGTAATCCTTTTACAAAAGAAACTCCCATACGGGACGTTAAAAATGGATCTTCGCCATAAGTTTCTTGCCCACGTCCCCAACGGGGGTCACGAAAAATGTTAATATTAGGGCTCCAGAATGTAAGTCCTTTGTAGATATCACGATTACCGTTCCGTACAAATTCATGATGTTTGGCTCTTGCTTCAGTTGAAATTACATCGGCAATCTCAAATAGTAATTCTGAATTCCAGGTTGCAGCAAGACCTATTGCTTGAGGAAAAACAGTAGCAATTCCGGCGCGGGCAACACCATGTAAACATTCATTCCACCAATTATATTCGGGAATATGTAATCTTGGGATTCCTTTCGAACCATGAACCATTTGTGAAACTTTTTCTTCTAAAGTCATATTTGAAACAATATCATCAACCCTTTTTTCAATTGAAAGATCAGGATTTAAGTAATCTGGTAATGAATTGTTTTCCTGTGAATAAATTGAAAAAGCGAATAATATCATGATTGAAATAAAAGACCGCATATTACCTCCGAATTCTTTTAAGCGAAATGAATTTTTAAAATAAGAGAAATTTTGGAAAAATAATTTATTTTTGAAAATGAGATTATGAATTTCTTGCCTGTGTGTAAGAATGAATGATAATAACTTTAGTAACATTAATTTCAGAAATTCAGGAGATTCTAATGAAACATAAATTACTTCTCGGTTATGATATAGGGAGCTCATCAATAAAAGCATCCTTAATAAATGCAGATACAGGCGAGCTGGTAAGTTCGGCCAATTCACCCGAACAAGAAATGAAAATAGAATCCCCGCAAGCCGGCTGGGCTGAGCAGCGTCCGGAAACCTGGTGGGCACATGTTGTTAGCGCAACCGGGAAGATGTTTTCCAAAACATCAATACAATCTTATGAAATAATAGGGATTGGCATTTCATACCAGATGCATGGTTTGGTAATGGTAGATAAAAACCACGAAGTACTTTATCCATCTATCATTTGGTGTGATAGTCGTGCTGTAGAAATCGGGGATAAAGCTTTTTCTGAACTTGGGAAAAAATATTGTCTTAGGAGCTGCCTAAATTCTCCGGGTAATTTTACTGCCTCAAAATTGAAATGGGTTAAAGATAATCTACCTGAAATGTACTCGAAAATATTTAAGATAATGTTACCCGGTGATTATATTGCTATGAAACTGACCGATGAAATCCACACGACATTATCCGGTTTAAGTGAAGGGATATTTTGGGATTTTGAAAAGAAAAATATATCTGATGAGGTAATTACATACTATGGCTTGGGTAGAAACTTAATAGCGGAAGTGGTACCAACTTTTGGTAAGCAAGGTGAATTAACCTCCAAAGCTGCTATGGAATTAGGTTTAAAACCGGGAATTCCAATTTCATACAGGGCTGGCGATCAACCTAATAATGCTTTATCATTAAATGTTTTAAATCCAGGCGAAATAGCTGCAACTGCAGGTACGTCTGGTGTAATCTATGGCATTACGGATAAGAACCTTTATGACAATGACAGTCGAGTAAATACATTTGCTCATGTAAATTATACTCCTGAAAAACCAAACAACGGTGTATTACTTTGTATTAATGGAACTGGAATACAATATAGCTGGCTTAAACAAAACATCTTGGAAAACAAGTATTCATATAATGAACTGAATGAATTTGCTTATCGTGTGGAAATAGGTTCTGAGGGAGTATTTTGTTATCCTTTTGGAAATGGAGCTGAAAGAGTTTTAAAAAATAAAAATGTTCTTGGTCATTTTTCCGGGATCAATTTTAATATTCATGACAAAGGGCATTTAATCAGGGCAGCTCAAGAGGGTATTGCATTTGCCTTTAGGTACGGATTAGATGTTATGAAGGAAATTGGCTTAGACTTCACAGTTATAAAGGCTGGATATTCAAATTTATTTCAAAGTAAAGTTTTTAGAGAAGCCTTCGTGAATACCTGTAAGGTTAACCTGGAAATTTATAACACTGATGGTTCTCAAGGGGCAGCAAGAGGTGCCGGTTTAGGAATAGGGTATTTTTCTTCAGATAATGAAGCATTTAAAGGCTTAAAAATGATTGAGAAACTAAGCTCGAGTAGAGATTTAGTGGAGAGATATAATAGCATATATATAAGTTGGAAGAATAATTTATCTAAGATATTGTAAGGAAAGCTTCTTCTTACAAATTTTATAATAAATCGTAAATCAGATTATTGAACTAAAACAGTTTTTCTTTATTGACATTTAAAACAAAAATTTATAATATTAAACCGGTTCAATTTATTTTGAACTGATAAAGAATAATTTAAAAATTTTTATGACATTTTGCTTGTCTCTCAATTATTTTCTTCTATCCAATCATTCATTTTTTATTCCAAAACACATTGTAAAGTTGAAAGGCAAAACTCTTGAATAAGTATTTTCCCGATGTTGAAAAACAAATCTCCTATGAGGGTAAAGATTCAAATAATCCCCTGGCATTTAAGTATTATAATAAAAATCAAAAAGTTGGCGGCAAAACCATGGGTGAACATCTCAGGTTTTCTGTTGCTTATTGGCATACATTAATGGGTAACGGTTCAGATATTTTTGGAAGTCCGAGTTTTAAGAGGGAATGGCATAAGGCAAATAATCCAATAGATCGCGCAAAAGAAACTATGGAAGCTGCTTTTGAATTTTTTCAAAAATTAGGGATGGATTATTATTGCTTTCATGATCGTGATATAGCTCCTGAAGGAGAAACTTTTTCCCAGTCTTGTAAGAATCTTGAAACTTTGGTTGAGTTTGCCAAAGCCTTACAAAAAGAAACGGGAGTCAAACTTCTATGGGGCACAGCAAATTTATTTAATAGTCCTATCTATTCTCAGGGTGCTGCAACTAGTCCTAATGCCCATGTAATGGCTTATGCCGCTGCTCAAGTTAAAAATGCTATTGATGCGACTAAAGAATTGGGAGGAGAAAATTATGTCTTTTGGGGAGGGCGTGAAGGGTATGAAACGCTCTTAAACACTGACATTAAAAAAGAGCAGGAACAAATGGCTCAGTTTCTTCATATGGCTGTAGATTATAAGAAAAAAACAGGTTTTGCCGGTCAATTTTTAATTGAGCCAAAACCCTGTGAACCGATGAAACATCAGTATGATTCAAATGTTGCAACAACATTATATTTTTTGAATGAATATGATTTAAGTGATTATTTCAAATTAAATGTTGAAGCTAATCATGCTACTCTTGCAGGTCATTCATTTGAACACGAATTAGCTGTTGCGTCAGCCGCAGGAAAACTGGGTAGCGTGGATGCCAATCGTGGTGACCTCTTGCTTGGTTGGGATACAGATCAATTTCCAACGAATATTTATAGTACTACGATGGCAATGATGGTGATTCTTAATCAGAATGGGTTGGGTAAAGGGGGACTCAATTTCGATGCAAAACTAAGACGTAGTTCAACCGATCCTACCGATCTTTTTTATGCTCACATTGGAGGTATGGATTCATTTGCCAAAGGTCTTTTGATCGCTCATAAAATAATTGAAGATGGGGCACTGAGCAATTTTATTAAAGAAAGGTACAGCAGTTTCCAATCCGGAATCGGGGCAAAAATTGTTGCAGGGCAAAGCGGCTTAGAAGATTTGGAGAAATGGGTACTAAATCAGGATAAGCCTCTTCTGCAAAGTGGTCGGCAGGAAATGCTTGAGAATATTATAAATTCTTATATCCTTTAACAGGCTTTGAAGATGATTGAAAAACTTTTAAGAAGAAGCGAACAATTAGAGCAGCAAGAAGATTTATCGGACTATAAAAATCCGGAATTATCAGTTGCTGAGCGCATAGCCGACTTGCTTAGCAGGATGACTATAGAAGAAAAAGTTGCACAATTAATGGGAGTCTGGAATGGTGGGATTGAAGATTTCAGTGAAGAAATCCTCAATGATCCTGTGAAGATGAAAGAAGTATTCGGGAATGGATGCAACTCCGTACATCCAGCCTGGTTTGGAATAAATGGAACCATTAAAATTAGAAATATTATTCAGAAATATCTGGTTGAAGAAACTCGCCTGGGAATTCCTGCACTGTTTGTTGATGAAGGACAGCATGGATTAATGAGACCTGATTCAACAGTATTTCCTCAGGCAATTGGCATGGCTTGTTCCTGGAACCCTCAGCTTTTCGAACAGATATATAGTATTGTTGCATTTGAAATGCGTTCAAGAGGTACTCACTTAGCGTTATCGCCTGTTATAGATATTTGCAGGGAGCCCAGGTGGGGAAGAGTAGAAGAAACGTATGGTGAAGATCCGTATTTAAGCGGTACGCTGGCTTGTTCAGCAGTTAAAGGATTGCAGGGTTCAACAGATGGATGCATTGCTGAAAACCATGTTGCTGCTACTTTGAAACATTTTGTCGGACACGGGGAACCGGAAGGAGGACAGAACCAGGGACCAGCTAATTATTCATTGCGTGTGTTGCGCGATTATCATATGCCCCCTTTTAAAATGTGCATTGATAAAGTTAAACCTTTATGCCTCATGCCCTCTTATAATGAAATTGATGGCATACCTTCCCATGCCAATAAATGGTTAATAAAAGATTTACTGAGAAAAGAATGGGGCTTTGAAGGTATGATCGTTGCCGACTACTTTGCAATTGACCAGCTTTTTACCAAGGAGTTTGTGACAAAAGACGGGAAAGATGCAGCTATGATTGCCTTTAATGCCGGTGTTCAATTTGAATTTCCCAAAGGCAACCTTTATAATTTTTTACCTGAACTTTTGCAGCAAGGTAAAATCAAACATGAAGACATTGATAATGCTGTAGCACTAGCTTTAAAGCTGAAGTTTGAATTAGGGTTATTTGAAAATCCTTATATAGATGAGAATGATGCTATTGCTGTAAGTAAAAAGCCGGAACATAAAAAGATTGCTTTACAATCCGCAAGAGAATCTATTGTTTTGCTTAAAAATGATAACGTGCTTCCACTACCAAAGGATAAATATAAAAAAATAGCAGTTATAGGACCTTGTGCTAAAGATCTGTTTTTTGGCGGATATTCCGGTGAGCCGTACCAAAAGGTAAGTCTGCTGGATGGTATTACTAAGAAGGTTGGTAATAACACTGAAATTTTATTTGCCCAGGGTTGTAAACTTACTTCAAATACAACTAAAAGTTTTTTCAACTGGAAAAATGATGAGATTATATTTCCTTCCAAAGAAGAAAATCTGAGGCTTATAAAAGAAGCGGTTGACGTAGCTAAAAAAGCAGAAATAATTATTCTTGCCATAGGTGAGAATGAACATCTTTGCCGTGAAGCATGGGCAAAAACACGTATAGGTGATAACCTGGCTTTGGATTTGTTTGGCGAACAGAATGATCTGGTGGATGCGATTATCGCTCTGGAAAAACCAGTTGTGGCTTATCTTACTAACGGACGTCCGCTTTCGGTAAATAAACTTGTAGAGAAAGTTCCTGCAATTATTGAAGGATGGTATATGGGGCAGGAAACCGGGACAGCTGCTGCCGATATTATTTTTGGTGATGTGAATCCTTCCGGCAAACTTACTATTACAGTTCCGAAATCGGCTGGACAGTTACCATTATACTATAACCATAAGCCGGGGGCACAATTCCTGGACTATCTTACTCATGATATAAAACCTTTATTTCATTTTGGTTTTGGATTAAGCTATACAACATTTAAATACAGCCAGTCTTGGCTCGAGAGAGAAAAGATAAGAATTAATGAATCAACAAATATATCGGTTGAAGTTACTAATTCTGGAAAAGTAACAGGCGATGAGATTGTTCAAATGTATATCAGAGATAAAGTAAGTTCTGTTACACGACCGGTAAAGGAACTGAAAGGATTCAGGCGAATCTCCTTGAAGCCCGGCGAAACAAAGACAGTTACACTGGAAATTACTCCTGAAAAACTTGCATTTCATAATATTGATATGAAGTTTGTTGCAGAGCCGGGCGATTTTGAAATAATGATAGGTAGTTCATCACGTGATGAAGATTTATCAAAGATTATTTTGCAAGTAATATGAAAGAAATACAAAGTAAAACTTTTCTGTTGGATGAAAGGAGAAATGATTTAGCGATAGGTTCGAGAGAGTTTAGTTTTTTGATCTGACGTTATTTGGTTAGTTGATAGCCTAAAGTGGCTATTTTTTAATAGTCTTTGTTTCTAATTTAAAATACAAACATAGGTGAGATAATCTGTGGCAAACACTGGAAAACAGCCTTTTGAAGAAAAAGCTATTAATGTAAACAATCAGGCAAATAAGTTATCCTTAAAAGAAAAAATAGGATACAGCTTAGGGGATACGGCTTCCAACATTTACTTCCAAACGTTTATAATATTCCTTCTGAATTTCTATACCGATGTATTCGGTATTCCTGCAGCCGCCGTTGGTACAATGTTTCTTCTTACCCGGATCTTTGATGCCATTAATGATCCGATAATGGGGACATTTGCGGATCGTGTTAATACCCGGTGGGGAAAATTTCGTCCACTTATAATTTTCTTTGCCATCCCCTTTGTAGTTATGGGAGTGTTGACATTCACTACTCCGGATTATGACGTCTCCGGTAAGCTTATCTATGCCTACATAACTTACAACCTGCTAATGGTGATGTATACAATAGTAAATGTACCTTATTCTGCTCTAATGGGAGTTATTACCCCAAGTTCCCTAGAGCGTACAGAAATTTCATCATTCAGGTTTGTTGCAGCATTTGTTGGTGGACTCATCGTGCAGGGCTCTACTATTTTTCTCGTGAAATATTTCGGCAACGGAAATGATGCAGTTGGATGGCAGTGGGCAATGGGATGCCTTGGCGGCTTAGCATTAATCTTTTTGTTCATTACATTTATAACTACTAAAGAAAGAGTGCAACCGCCCAAAGATCAAAAAACGGATCTCCGAAAAGATTTATCGGACTTGTTTGCAAATAAAGCCTGGTTACTGATTGGCGGTGCAACTGTATTTCAGCTCATCTTTATTGTTATGCGTAATTCTACCATAGTATACTATTTCAAATACTATGTGCTGGATCAGCAGCTTAATCTATTCGGAAATATTATTGATCTGTCATACGAATCATTCACATCCTCCTTTCTGCTGTCAGGAACAATTTTCACGATTCTTGGAGCTATCCTTACAAAATGGATGTCGAAAAAATTTGATAAGAAATTCACATATGTCGGCTGCTTGCTTATCAGTTCTATTGCAAACATTTTTGTCTATTTTCTTCAGCCGCATAACGTTGTAATGATTTACCTTCTTAACCTTATAGTCTCATTTGTATGGGGACCGGTGTCGGTTCTTCAGTGGGCGATGTATACTGATGCAGCAGACTATTCGGAATGGAAGAACAAACGGCGGGCAACAGGTTTGATTATGGCAGCTTCTTTATTTATGCTGAAGCTCGGTCTCACTTTAGGTGGTGCCCTTGTGGGTTGGATGTTAGCTTTTTACGGATTTGTTGCTAATCAACCCCAGACTAATGAGGCAACAAAAGGTATCATACTGCTTATAAGTATTTATCCGGCTGTCTTTGGAATTATTGGTGTTTTACTGATGTTATTTTATCCTCTTACTAATAAAATGATGATTAGCATGGAGCAAGATTTATCTGTAAGAAGACAGGAAACATAATAATAAATGAATGAAATGAAGAACTCATGATAAAAAACAGAAATATTAAGCATTCATTATCTACCCGGAAAATGAGGTTTGATTTATTTAAGACTTGTTTTTTTTCTTTTACAATTCTAAGCTTTACAGTAGTGAATACGTTTCCACAGGTAAACCCTGTACTAAAAGATGTATTTAAGGATTATTTCATGATCGGTGCAGCTCTTAACCAGGCACAATCTTCCGGTAAAGATATGTTTAGTGTGAATCTTGTGAAAAAGCATTTTAACACCGTTACACCGGAAAATATTTTAAAATGGGAGTCCGTACATCCCGAGCCTGAAAAATATAATTTTGAACCGGCAGACACTTTTGTTGACTTTGGTAAAAAGAATAATCTTTTTATTGTTGGTCACACGCTCATTTGGCACAACCAAACACCCAAGCGGGTTTTTGAAGATGAGCAGGGAAATCCTGTTGACAGGGAAACCTTATTGAACCGGATGCGCTCTCATATTCACACTGTGATAGGAAGATATAAAGGACGCATAAATGGATGGGATGTAGTTAACGAAGCGCTCGATGAAGATGGAACCCTCCGTCAATCGCAATGGCTTGAAATAATCGGAGATGATTACTTAATTAAAGCATTTGAATTTGCACATGAAGCAGATCCGGATGCTGAATTATATTATAACGATTATTCATTAGAGAATGAACCTAAGAGAAATGGTGCAATTAAATTAATAAAGAAACTTTTGGCTGAGGGAGTAAAGATTGATGGAGTAGGATTGCAAGGACATTATAAAATGGATTGGCCAACAACTTCACAGCTTGATTCTACAATTAAAGCTTTTGCTGCATTAGGAATTAAAATTATGATTACTGAGTTAGATGTTGATGTACTTCCTTATGACTGGCAAAACCATGGTGCCGATATTACACTTAATATTGAACTTCAGGAAAAATTAAATCCTTATAAAAACGGACTGCCCGATTCGGTTCAGCAATCATTAGCAAAAAGATATGCAAGCCTGTTTGATGTACTTACTAACAACAATGAAACAGTAAGTCGAGTAACATTCTGGGGAGTTTCTGATAAAGACTCATGGCTGAACAATTGGCCTGTAAGAGGAAGAATGAATTATCCTCTGTTGTTTGATCGTAATGGAGAACCAAAACCTGCTTTTGAAGCGGTTATTAAAGAAGCTGATAAACAAAATTATTAAATCTTGTTACGTCTGTAGTTTGTAACTGGTAGGTGACGAAAAAACGAAAATAATATTTTATGTAGCGGCAGTTTTAATGGACCAAGCGGATGTGTAAGTATTTTTATTTAAATATTTATTAAGAAGATCAAAAAAATCAAGAGGAGGTGAATATGTCTCTTAGGTACTCTTTCATCGGATTATTGAAGAGATGCTTATTTTTTTCAATTTTTATTGTTCAGGTATCGTTGGCACAGGGAACAGGAACGATCAGAGGTATTGTGTACGATGCAACGACGAAAGATGTATTACCGGGTGCTAACGTTATTGTTGATGGAACAAGTATTGGTGCGGCGAGCGATTTAGATGGAAAATTTGTATTACGTGGAGTCCCGAGCGGTAATCAGATAATTGTTGCTTCCTATATTGGGTATGTTGCAGACAGCCTAGAATTAAATGTTTCTGCTAATCGGAGTATAGAACTCAATTTTAATCTTGTGCTTACCACTGTAGAGGGCGGAGAAGTAATTGTAACTGCACAGGCACAGGGTCAGTTAGAAGCAATCAACCAACAGCTTGCTTCCGACAAAATTGCCAATATCGTTTCAGAAGCCAGGATACAGGAATTACCGGATTTTAATGCTGCACAAACCATTTCCCGCTTGCCGGGAGTTTCGACAACGCAAAGTTCCGGTGAAGAAAATAAGGTGGTTATCCGTGGACTTTCTCCAAAATATAATGCTATCGAAATTGAGGGAATAAGACTTTCTGCAACAGGAAGCTCATCAGTAGGTTTAAGCTCAAATACCGATATTGCTGATATTTCTGGCAGATTAAACAATGATAGAAGCGTTGATCTAACCTCCATTTCCCCTTATATGATAAGAACGATTGCAGTTTATAAATCATTAACGCCTGATATGAATGCAAATTCTATTGGCGGTACTGTAAATATGGAGTTAAGAGAAGCGCCGAGCGGTCTTCACTGGGATTTAAAATACAACCAGGGTTATACTGCAAAAAGCAAAACGTATGGAAATTATCGTGGGGTTGCTTCCGTTAGTAATAGATTTTTTGATGATAATCTCGGTGTTTATCTTCTTTTAAATGCTGAATCCTATGATCGTAATTCGGATAATCTGGATGCTGGTTATGGTATAAAAGCAGGAGCCGGAATAGCAGTAGATCCTGCAACTGGTTTTCGTCCCGCAGAAGTAAATACTGTTACATTAAACAGGCATCTGGAAACGAGACAGCGTTATGGAGGGAATTTAATTCTGGATTATAATATCCCTAATGGTTCTTTTAAATTTATAAATTTAGTGACCCGAATTAATTCAGATTATACAGATCACCGTCAAATAATTAATTACGACCAGGGAAGAATAAACTGGCGTGTGCAGGTAGCTGATAATTTTATTGACCAGCAGATGCACTCTTTAAAATTAGATTATGATCTTGGATTTCTGATCGCCGATTTGTCAGCCAGTTACACTTCTTCAGGTAACAGACAGGAGGATTCGCCTGTTATAGATTTTTTTCAGACGGATGCTTTGCAGGCTGGCGTACCTCGTGATAATAAACCACCCGAACAGCTTACTTACTTACTTCCCACAGTTACATTTGCAGATAGTAACGTTGTACTAGGAAGTGCTAACCTGTTTAGCAACGACTATAAAGAGGAGAAATTTACTTATAAAGCAGATTTTGAACTTCCCTTCACTTTTGGTACAGATCTCACGGGATTTTTTAAAGTTGGCGGTCAGCTTTACAACCAAACAAATAATACTGACCAGGAAACACCTTATGTAGGTTTTGGTGGAGGATCTGATATTACAAATGCCATCAAAGATCAGATGGAAGCAAATTTTGGAATAAGACGTAACGGGCAAGGATATTTTAATGGTAGCTGGTTTCTTAATAGTGATAACGATCTTTTTAACTCTTTTTTGGATGACTCTTACGGTAGTGTATATTATGCCTCAAACGCTGATATGCTTACTAATATAATTAATTATATTAAAAGCAGACCTGAATTAAATGCCTCTTTACGTCCGGGTGATCCCGGAAATTTAGGGGGGTGGTATGATGGTCCATATCAACAGCTTGTTAATGATTACAAATACAAGGAAGATTATTATTCCACTTATGCAATGGCAAGGTTTAATTTTCTTGATTTTATGGTTATTGGCGGTGTACGTTATGAAAAAGTAGAAACTGAATACTTCGCATATAATGCAAAAGACGCCAGAAACGCCAGGCAGCAGGTTATGTACGATACAACTGCATTTGAGGAAAATGAATTTCTTCTTCCTATGGCGCAGATGAAATATTCTCCTTTTGATTGGCTGGATATTCGATACGCTTATACACAAACTCTCGCAAGACCCGATTATCATTTACTAAGTCCAAAGTTTACAGTTGTCGATCTGTCAAGACAGGTATTTGCGGGAAACCCACAATTGGAACCAGCCAAAGCCATAAATCATGATATTAATTTAACTGTCCATAATAATGAAATAGGACTTTTTTCAATAGGTGGTTTTTATAAAACTATTGAGAACTTTGTTTTCAACGCGAGCTATCAGCTCGATGCTGCTCAAAATGCCGGGGTTGATAACATTAGTCGTTACATAATAGTTCGAAATGAAGTTAAGGTTGTAGAACCTGCTGGAACGAATTACACGGTATTTCGTCCTTTGAATAATACTAATGATGCAATTGTAAAAGGAATTGAAGTTGATTTCCAGCATAATTTCTGGTACCTGCCTCAGCCATTTAACAATATTGTTTTCGGTGTTAACTACGCACGTATTTATTCTGAAACCATATATCCATGGTATGATGTCCGGTCTGTTGCACAACCAAGGCCATTACCGCCTCTTGCACAACTTATCGATAGCTCAACTACATCTCGTTTACTTGATCAGCCTAATCATGTTTTAAACTCATATATAGGATATGATTATGAAGGATTTTCATCCAGGCTCTCTTTCCTGTTCCAGGATAATACTTCTACATCAGCCCCCGGTAGGGATTCAGAGCTTGATTCTTATAGCAAAGAATATTTCAGGATTGATTTCTCTGCACGTCAAAAACTTCCATGGTTCAACAGTGAATTGTTCCTGGATGTCCAAAACATGAATAATGCAAATACCAAGAGTATTCAAAGATCATTTGAAGGATTCAGAAATATACAGAACTATGGCTTAGTAGTAAATTTAGGTATTAGAGTAAGATATTGACTCCAATGAAAATTGATAATAATAGAGATAAATAATAACATTAAAAACAAAAAGGAGTAAAGAGATGAAACAATTCTTTCTTTTTTTTCTAATTATAACTTGCAGCATATTATATGCTCAAAAGGACACAGTGCTTGTCCCTGGATTTTATGAATCAGGAGGTGTTGCCCCTGATAACTACGGTACTCTTAATACTGCCGTTCAAACAGCTATAGATAATAGCACTATTAATAATACTGTCTTTAAGCTAAAGTCCTATGAAGTATATGTGCTGAACAGAAGTATTTATATTGATCATGGGCAAAGCATTGAACTTTATGCCGACAAACCACTAAGAGCTGGAGAAGGCACCGCTGAAGAAGTACAAAGTTCTGCCCCTCCGCAAATTGTTTGGACTGAAGACCAAGCTGTTGACAGGCAGTATATGATTCAAACCTACGGGGATGTTAAGGCAACAAATATCTGGTTTCGTATGTGTGATTTTTTGAATGGTAAAGTTCAAACTGCAATTACCTTTGAAAATCAGAATGAAGGAGCTGAATTGGGTGAGTTTGATGGCTGTCTTTTTGATTATGTCGGAATTGGTTCGGAGGCTGCAGGTGCAATTTGCGTAAAGGCTGATCATTTTGTAGGTATTTTCAAAAACAGCTACTGGAGAAATAACTCAGATAATCACTTCCGGTATTACGGACGTGCAATATCTTTTCCTTATCAGAGTACTGGATGGCACTACGATTCCCTTCTTTTTGAAAACTGCAGCTTTACCAATCTTGGTCGTATTGTTATGCAGGAAGGTAATGAGTATGGCGATAATGTTCATATAAATCACTGCACCATGGTAAATTCTCTTGAATGGGTCTTTCAATCTGCAGGCTGGATAAATAATGCATCTATAACAAACTCTATATTTTTAAACCCAAGTGTATTAGGATACAGAGCACTTGATGTATGCGATGATGATCAGGATTATGATGATTTTGAAGATGGTTTATGTGATCCTCCAGGCGGTGGTTTAATTAACGGTATAACAGCAGTAGACTCATTCGGTTTTACAGTGCCTTTTACAGACTTCGACCGCAAAATATTTATAGGTAATAACGCTTATGCATTTTCACAATATTTGCAGGACTGGTATAAGGGATGCGGTTGGTGCATGACACAAATTCAACAGAGACACCCTGAAGAACTCTATAATCCATCTCCTATGCTTGGTGAAAACGAAATAGCATTCATTGATTCAATGGATGCCGGAAGCAATAAAGTATTTAAAACCATGAATGTAGATTGGACAACTATATACGACCAGGATCCCCAATTCGTTGTGGAACCTACCAACCAGGATACATTTTTAACATTCGTAGAATACAAATGGAGTACTGCTGCCGATGTTGACTGGTCTTACGAACCATATGCAGCTCAAATTCAGCAGTGGCCATTACCGGAGAATATGGCTTACAATAATGCCGCTTATCAGACTGCAGCTATGGGCAGCTTCCCATTGGGAGACTTGAATTGGTGGCCGACTCAATTGACAACATGGGAGGCACAGAGAGACGATGAATGGACTACCATTAATAACTGGCTTAATTATGGAGACCCAAATGGTCCTAGCGGTGTAAGAGAAATACTTGGTGTTATACCTGATGAATATGCACTTCAACAAAATTATCCTAATCCTTTTAACCCCGTTACCAATATTCAATATTCAGTCCCTGTTTCCGGTAATGTATCTTTAAATATATATAATTCCCTCGGACAGCTGGTAGCGACTATATTTAATGGCGACCAGCATGCTGGAAGTTATATAGCTGAATTTGATGCTTCGGGATTAGCAAGTGGTATTTATATGTACCAGTTACAATCAGGAAATGTAACCCTTACCAAGAAATTAGTTCTTATGAAATAATAAATAAAAACAGTTGCATGTGAGGATATCTTTTTAATAAAAACTTTTTAAATATTGAACATTGATTATTGAAAATTGAGTATTCATCCAATAAAAAATTTCAATATTCATTTTTCAATGTTCAATTAAATTAAGTGAAGAAAGGAGGTACTTAGTTTAAAATTGAAATTACTTAGGAACTCACAAATTTTTCTCAAACAAATAAATGAAAGGAGTGTTATGAAAAGGTTAACATACTTTTTAATAGCATTTGTAACTGTACTTACTCTAAGTGCTACAATTCAGGCACAGACCTTGATAGATCAATGGGGACAAACAACCCAAGGTAGATATTGGCCTATACAGAATGATGCCAGCACTCCAGCTGGAAATGGCAGTATTATGGGTACCGTTCCAATAAATGGTGCTGGTCAGGCTTCTTTACGGGGTGGGTTTGGTCAGGGGATGGAGATAAAGACAGATGAAGCCATTATAGTTAGCGGCGAACTTGAA
>Ga0154475_1134_pt2 | contig 36240 bp, 21 predicted proteins | sample RifGroC2_FD_115954 | JGI IMG/M metagenome (GOLD analysis project Ga0154475, IMG submission 115954) | Ignavibacteria bacterium GWC2_36_12 | reverse complement strand
TCATTTCCAAGTATATCATAAATTTTAATTATTACATACTCAATACTCCCTACTCTATACTCAATACTTGTTAATGGGTTAAACGGATTTGGATAATTCTGGTAAAGATGAAATTCGAGATGAGAACTATTTTTTTCTTCTACTGACGTTGAATTAACAAAAGTTACAACAGCTTTCCAAAAAATTGAAACAGTGTCGGGACCTGAAATAACTCCTGCGGAAATTGTATCATTGTCAATTGCAGGTGATGCTATCGTTGCTTCATAAATTCCATTTCCTAAATCATTAACTGCACTTAAACTGCCTGCGCCTGTGTTAAACAATCGTATTTCTTTCCCACTTGCGAGCAATGTGTCTGAGTTGTTCTTAGGAATAATTCTAATAACAGATTTAGAAGAGCCATCAGCAGGTAAAGTATCCGGTGTAGCAGTAATCCGAGAAAGGAATGGATCAACGACAGTAAAAAGTGAACTTTTCCAATCCTCAAACATCCCTTGTAAAAGATCAATCGGATCTGTGTCTGCCATTAGTTCCAGCAAATATATTTACACCACTTATAGCAAGGTCACACACATTTAAGTTCGTTAACCCTGAATTTACAGTTTTCCAGCTTGTACCATTGTTGGTGGAAAGAAAGAGCCCACCTTCATAAGTCCCAGCAAATAGATTTTCCTCATTAACAATAAGACACTCGACAAAACCAAAGTTTGTTAGCCCGGAATTTACAGAATTCCAGCTTATACCTTTATCGGTAGAAAGAAAGACACCTCCTCCATAAGTGCCTGCAAATAGGTATGTACCTTTAACAATAAGAGAAGTGATGGATTCTTTGGGCAAACCGGAATTGGTCGCAATCCAGCTTGTACCTGTGTCGGTAGAATGAAAGATACCTCCGCTAGTACCCAAAAAAAGTTTCGTCCCCACGACAGCAAGACACTGTGCTATCCAGTTAGTTACCCCTGAGCTAACTGCAGTCCAGCTTGTGCCATTGTTTGTAGATTTAAATACACCATCACCATTAGTGCCTACAAAGAGATTAGTTCCAACTGCAGCAATAGACAATATGACAAAATTTGATATACCCGAATTTACCGCTGTCCAACTTTCGCCATTGTTTGTCGAAAGAAAGACACCTCCTCCATAAGTGCCAGCAAATAGGTTTACTCCGCTTGTAACCAAAGACCACACAATCATATTTGATAAACCTGAATTAACTGCACTCCAGGTAGTGCCGTTGTTGGTAGAACGAAAGACACCTCCCCCATAAGTACCTGCAAATAGATCAGTTCCACTTATTACTAAAGATAAAATATAAGTAGTAGTTAGATATGTGTTAACTGCAGTCCAGCTTGCGCCATTATTAGTAGAAAGGAAGACACCATCGCTGCCGGTACCAGCAAATAAATTATTTCCAATGACAGCAAGAGACCACACATCTGTAGTTGTTAATCCTGAATTTACTTTAGTCCAGTTTGTACCATTGTTGGTGGAACGATAGACGCCATCATGAGTGCCAGCAAAGAGGTAGTCTCCACTTACTGCAAGAGACTGAACATCTCCATATACCCCTGACACTGTTGGATTCCAGCTAGTACCATTGTCAGTAGAAATATAGACTGACCCTCCAAGAGAAAGGTTTGAATAAAGACCGGCAAATATATAGGTTCCTGAAACAGCAAAAGATTTAATATCAGCTTTACAAGGTCCATTTGTTTGCACCCATTGAGGATATATTTCTGCTGGTAAAAAGAGAATAAGAACTAAATAGAATAATTTTTCTCCCACATAGCGGGATTTCTTATAACTCAACATTTTATTTACCTCCTTTTGGCTTAATTAATTTTAGTTAAAAGTATGCCAGTTAATATTTATAAATATTATTGGTCACTAATCCATTGTTAATTAAGCACTTATAAAATAATTTGAATTAAGTATCTGTCATCAACTTATCATCATTTTTCGCCAATATTGACGAATTATTTAATATATAGCTTTCCACCTTTCTAGAAATTGAAATCAATTTGTCAAGGCAGTTACCAAATTGTTTATCCACTATTTTAGCAGCATATCTCTTTCAACGAAATATTATTTTTAAAAATATTTTAATCTTTAATACAACGAACACTTAATCCAATCCCTCTTATAGCATCATTGAAACCGATAGTACTATTATTGTTATACAATATAATGCTTCTTGCGTAATCTGAACCCCTCTCAGTTGAAGTCCAAAATCCTCCAGAACTTCCAATAAATCCAAAGCTACCATTTAATTCCCTTTCGCCTGCCAACAATGCAGAAAAACCACTGGTATTTGTTCCGGCTCCATTGCCACTACCTTGCCCAATTGCCTTTAGTGAGTTCCCATCATTATTTAGCGTTGTGGCTAATATTTCCCATTCTGTTACTGTTGGAATATGCCATCCCTGAGGACAAATACCTCTTGCTCTTTCTGTTGATGAATACTGCATAGCTTCATCCCATTGATATAGACCGCCATAAACACTATCTCCAGAATTATTATCGTAATAATATTTCTCTATTATTCCATTATTTGTTTGATTTTGGTTTCCATGGACTATCGTTCCTACATCTAGATTTTCTTTTAACCATACTTGATTACCTATTGTTATTGTATGATAGGTTTTACCCTCATATATAACAATTCCTGAATCAGTAGATTCGATAGGATTTTCATCCTTATCACAAACTACAATAAGAGAAATGGTTATTAGAATTAATAAATAAAATTTTTTCATATATCCTCCTTTTTTATGTTTTATATAGTTATTTTTTTAATGTTTTTGAAGATGTTTTTTAGTGTAAACCTACAAATGTTCTTGCCAAAATTGGCGAATCACTTATTGTCAACTCGCAGAGCTATAACTACCGAAGCTGATTTAAAATCATTTAATGATAGTGAGCTTTTTTCTTGAAATAAAATTCCCGGCTTTAAGTTGATAGAAATAATCTCCTTTTGGTAAATTTTTTATATTCCAGTTTACTTCATAAGTACCAGCTTCCTTTTCTTCATCTAAAAGAGTTTTTATCATTTTACCTTCAGAGTTAAAAACTTCCAATTTTACTTTAGTCTTATAAGCCACACAAAATTTTATAATTGTCTTTTCATTAAATGGGTTTGGATAATTTTGACATAAGTAAAACTCTGTTGGGACCAAATGATTCGTATCAGTATTTTTAGTTAGATTCATTTAAAACCTCTTTCAATAGAATTGTATTACTTTAATAGAATAAGCTTTTTTACCGAGACAAACCCGGTTCCGGTTTCAATCATGTAAAGATAAAAGCCGCTTGCTAATCCTGAAGCATTCCATACTATTTCATATCTCCCCGCCTGCTGAATAGAATTAACTAATGTTTCCACTTCCTGACCTAAAATATTATATACTTTTAATATAACAGGGACCTCTTTTGGTAACTCATATTTTATTGTTGTAGCAGGGTTGAAGGGATTAGGATAGTTTTGATAAAGTGCAAATTCTTTTGGCAATTCTACCTCTTCATCAACATCCGTAATTATTATTACCGAATTCCAGAAGCCCGGTTTTATTACGGTTGAAGCTGATTGCATCTCTTGGGTAAACGGCACTCCTAATGTTCCTTTTAGTCTGAAGTTTGAATTTATGCTATTAGTGCCGGCACTGCTTAAAATATATTTTTCTATTTTGTATTGGGATACAACCAGAGGAGCGCAGATTAATATAACAAGATTAAAAAATATAAAATTTTTTATATACATAATTATTCATTCCCCCTTACCTTTATAATGTTCATAATGTTCTTATAATTAGTAACTGTCTTTTTTCTCTAGTATTTCAATTCTCTTTGTTAATTCAATCACTTTTACCCAAAGGGCATCTATACTATAATTATAATACCCATCGAGCTGAATCATTATATAGTTGCCTTGTTCAGATTCAGATATGAGAATACGACCAGGACCGGGGTCAATACTTATAATACTAACATCATCTTTAATCCCATTAATACTTTTAACAACCTTATTATTACTGATAAATGGATTTGGATAGAATCCTGATAAATCACCACCTGCTATTTTTGCCTCTGGAGAAAGTTTGTTTAGAGTAATTGAACTATCCTGAATCTTTTGTGAAGTAATTTTGTTATCTGCGATAATAGGGTTAGGAAACGTACCTGATAAATCACCTCCGGCATTACCACCCGGAGGCAATGTTACATCCGATGATATTTTTGATTGCGTTACGGCACCATCTACAATTTTATTTGTTGTAATGGAATTATCCACGATGTTTCCTGCATTAAAGCTGTAAGCAACAGAACTTAATGCAGCTCTAGGAGAAAGCTCCGGATCTGTACCCACTGTAATACCAAGCCAGTATGGTTGATTGAATGGCAAAGTAATTGGCACTACTTCACCAAGAATAACTTCAAACAAACCTTGTTCTACAGGAATAATTCTTGATTCTTCCCAAAGAAGAGTACCGCCAGTGATGGCATCATATAATCTGAATGTAAGAGTATAATTATCATTGGGAACTACTATACCGGCATTATCAGTAAGAACTCCCTGGTAGCTGATGGTTTGCGGAATTTGAGCTTGTGTCAGTGAGGCAAAAATCAAAAAGAAAAGTGTGGATGAAGTAATTATGTGTTTCATATATATATCCTGACTTTAATAAAACTGTGATAGAATTAAATGGTTTATTGGTTACTCTTCATTTCATATAAAAACCTTCTTTTAGGTTTTTAAGAGTTCAACTAAATACTACCAGTATGGTAAGATTTAAAGAATGGTTTTTCTACCAATTTTGAGTAAAAAACTATCAATTTTGAGTAAAGTTATTTTTTTATTTATTAAGTGCGGCTATATTTGCGGTGATATTGTAAAAAAACTAAAGCGAAATTCCTTTTTAGGTCAATTCCGATAATTATTTTCCCCGGATATATTATTACAGATTAAAAGAGAGAAGCTCAGTACCCTTAGGAATTGAAGGATTTTTAATCTCGTGAACAATTCCTTTTTGGAGAGCAAAAGTAGGATTTTTAGCTTCCCCTTGCAAAAAAAGCTCTCTAATCTCTTCAAGTGGTAATTTAGTTCTTTCAGCAATTATACTTGCGATTTTATTTTCGGAAATATTGATGCCGCTGATAAGTTCTTGTAATTGGCTTTTTGTAAGGTTTGTGTTTGCATTGACAGGTTGAATAATGCAATGAAACAAGAAAGATGAATGGTCTGAAGTAAACCGTGTGTTTGCCGAAAGAAATACAATATTTGCTATAGAATCAATACTACCAGTATTATGCATTATTATTTCTACCGGCAGTGAACGAATAAAATTATATAAAACAACTCCGGCTTCTACAGAACCACCACAAGATGAAAAAAGAAAATAAATTTTATCTGGTTTTTCTTTACTGATGATTTCTGAAAGAGAAGCCATTATATGTTTTACATGATCAGGAGTAATAGAATCATAGAAATTGATATAAATGGTTTTAGGCTCTGACATTTATGGTTGACCCTTAAATTTATTCGGACCTGTATATGTTTAAACGATATTGTTCAGTTGTCCAAATTTTATCATCCCAGAATTCAACAAAATTTAATTCATCAGAGCTATCTTTTTTATTAATAGCCCAGTGGTAATATTTATTTAAACTATTATCCTTACCTATACACACACACCTACCTATTAGTCTGTTTTCTTCATATGCATTATAGAAATATTCTGAATTGTTCTTATTTGCGTATAATATTTTATAGGGAATAAATTTATTAAACTCATAAATGAACATATTTATTAGATTTTCAATATTGCTGCTTACACTCCAGATATATTGATATTTGGGTGTTTCCGGACTTGCTCTTTCAACGCTTAAAAATAATACAGCAGATTCTCTTAATGCCGTTATAACAACTGGGTCCTTTGTTAATATACCTATTCCTGTCAGTGAAAAATTATTACTATCTTTTATGTTTTCATAAGCTTCATTTATAATTGAAACAGCTTTCCACCAAGCAGGACTAAATTTCTTCAAAGATGTCGAAATCGGATCAACTGCATGAGGAAATATTGAATTTTCGAAATTAGATTCACCATATATAGGTGAGCCAAATACTTCTAATAACTTCTGATATTCTTTCATATCTGAAATTTCAGATCTTCTAACAATATTAACATTTTGAAGGCTTTTAATCAATTTAAAATAATATGTTAACTCAGGAGTTTCTGAGTAATAGCCCTCAATGGGAACATCTTCAATAGGAATCGATAATTTTTTAACTAAAGTATCAGCACACGGTAATAATGTTTTTCTTTCATGCATCTTCATCGAATTACGATACAAATAATCAAGACCAAGAATAACTTCCCTATCTCCTATTATTCTTTCTTTAATCATAGTGGTTTGTTGAATTTGCGCGTGTGTTAGTGAAATGGTAATCAAACATAAAATTGAGAATAAAGTTATTAAGTGTTTCATATATAACTCCTGACTCAATAAAATTCCGATAGAACCAAAGCTTCATTTATAATTGAAACAGCTTTCTATGAAAAACAATTAAATTTGTTTAAAGATGTTTGAATTTGGATCAACAATTCTAGGAATCAAGACCACGAATGACTTCTTTATCTCCTATTATTCTTTCTATAATCATAGTTAAAGAATACTCTTCAAATTATATTAGAATCTATGGACAAAGTTTATTGTTCCACGATGTTCTTTAAAATCATGTACATTTTCTAATTTTCCGAAATACATTGATGTCCTCAAAGTAAACTGAACAACATCGTATTTGGAAATATTATAACTTGATTGAAGAGTAAACATCACAGAATTTATATCACTTGAGTTCATATAACTAAGCGTAAATGAATTAGATAATTTAGACTCTAACATTCTAATCATAGCCATCATGCTATATGTTTGTGTCGCCTGATAAGTCCTATTAGGCACTTCAAAAATATTAATTGAAACCATAGGCGATAACGTCCAGTTATTATTAAATAATGTAGTAATTCCCATATTAATGTTTTTCGAAATTGAGGAATAATCTTTCCGAAGAATATTTAAATCTTCCGACTTTTGGTGAGAATAACTTACGGAAAGTGAATGTTTCATATTTAATACATCTAATTGCCATAAAGTATTTATTGAATAAAGTGAAACCAGGTTTTCTATTTTATTAGTCTCTAATTCTGTATCATTCTTCATTATATTTCTGGACATATTAATAGATAAGGAAACAGTATTGATTGGTTGATATGTGGTTGATATTCCAAATGAAGTTCTTACTAATGTAAATAGTTTTTGATTAAGCAAATTATTATTCTGAATTTGATAGTTACCTCTTAACGTTAATTTTTTTTCCAACAAGCTAATGCCGGCTTCTGCTTTAATAGTTCTCTCGTCATTGATATTACTAGTTATTCCAAGTGATTGATACCCAGGGTTAATAACAGAATAGAATACCCCGACATTTACAATATCATAATTAAATTTAAAACCTGCTTGATATGCAAAATCAACATTTGTTGAGGTTCTAATTTTGAATAGATTATTAACAAACTTTGGGATATCATCACTTTCGATTACTGAGCTATTTAAATTGTTACTTAATACACTACCAGCTATTTCACCACTAAAATTGAAGAGTTTTAAAAAGTTAAAATTTGTATTCATGCTGAGTACTAAATTTTCCTTCGGTGTTATTCTGTACTGTAATTCAGTTGAATCACTATCTACCCCAGCAGTCGTAATTTTAGGAAGAGATGAAATATCATCTTTAGCTTTTACAATATTTATATTAGTAGAAGAACCTTCTCCGGTAATTAATCCTAATTTAACTCCGTATAAATGCCTTGTATATGTCGAATTATAAATACCATTATTAACTTTTCTCCTCGTTCTCCCACCAACAATTTCTAATCTGAATATTCCCGGGAACAATTCTAATCCACCACCTGTTATAGTTTCTCCGCTTAGCGTCAGTGGTGTAAATTGATGATTGAAAGTGCCAAGATGTGCTTTTCCCCAGCTCCATCCGGGGTGTAGCGAAAGTGTACTAAGCTGCTGCCTGGCCTGACTTCCTTCTGTAGAAATAAAGATGTCAAAGTAAATACTAAAGTTATTAAAGAGGGTTATTGTTGGTTGAAAAAATATTCGGCCAGTTGCTGGTGGTCTACGATTATCTTTACCATGAATGGTGTAAAGTTCCCCATATAAACCTAACTGTCCACTAATCTGAAATGCTCTGGAAAGAATTTCATCCGTACCACTGCTTGTGTCGGTCTTCTCTTGAGCAATAGCCGAAAATAGATTTGCCAAAATAAATAGAAAGGATATACCAACTACCCGTTTCATTTGGGTAAAATATTAATTTATTCCCTGTTTTTTTCGTTTGAGACAATTTGTTCGAGCTTTTTTTCTACCCTCTTCAACTCATCAGTTTTATTTTCAATCCTTAAGATTTTTGCAAAATTCGAAAGTAAAATGTTATTTTCTGGTTCACGTTTTTCTAAAAGACTCCAACTATTAATTAGTTCGTTAGTCGTTTCGGTAGCACGACTTAAATAAATTAAATTCTCATAAATTATTTCATCCTGACTATCAATTGTAAGAGCCCGCTTATAGGCAAGTATAGCACTTCTGAGATCCCCTTTTAAAGTCAAAATCCTTCCCATTCCTATATGCCCTTCTTTTTCTTGCGGATGAAATTTGATGAGTTCCTTGTACACAGATAATGCATTATCAATTTTGTTTTCTTCTTCATAAATTTTCCCAAGGTACTCAAGCAATAATGGATTTTGGGAATAGTCTTTTCTCCATTGAATTATTTCATTTTCAAGGTAGGTTGGTTTGTTTACTTGTAATAAATTTTCTAAACCTTGCTTAAGTAAATTTTGAGTAAATTCTAATATTATTTCAGAATCAGTTTTCATTTTCTCAATTTTAGTATAATCCAATTTGCCAATACCTTTGCTAAACTTTCCAAGATAATCAGATTTTAATTGTGCTATTATTTTTAGAGACTTTGAAATTGATAATACCTCATTTTTTTGGAAACTGGCAGTGTCTAATTTTTCTTTTTGTATTTCAGCTAAAATATGATACGGGAGAGGTAACTCTGTTCCTAAATCAATTGCTTTTTGACAATTTTCAGAAGCAAGTTTAGTCGAATCAATATTATTATATATAACACCAAGCCGTATATAAGGAAATGGATCATCTGGGCGTAGTTTTAGCATAAATTCATAATTTTGTATCGCATTGTATGAAGAAGAATCTTCCAAAACCTTTCCGAGTTCTCGGTACAAATCCCAATTATTTGGAGAACTTTTTAATCCTACTTGAAGTATTTGAATAGCTTCCCATTTATTTTTTTCGGTGATATAAGTAAGTGCAATTTTATGATATACCCTGGCACTATCTCTTGAACTAACTAGAGCGTTACGGTATGCCTTTCTTGCATCTTCATACCTTTTTGCTTCAATATAAATCTCTGCAACTTTTTCATATATCAAAGTTTTATCATTAAGATGATTAAGAGATTTCATATAAATACTAACGGCTTCATCGAATTTACCTTTGTACTTATAAAGCTCTGAATAATCATCATAAATTCTCTGTTCATCCGGAAATTGCTTCAGTAATTCTTCGTATATATCAAATGCTCTATCACCTTGGTTGTTAAAACGATACAGGTAAGCTAATTGAAGCGCACCATCTACATCCCGGGGATAAGATTTATAATATTTTTCGGCTGGTTCCAAAGCTTCCTGCAATTTATTTGCATCAACATAAATCTGAATTAAAATTTTTAATAAAATCTTATCCTTGGTTTCAATTTTTAATCCTCTTTTTATAAATCTTTCGGCTTCTTCTTTATTACCAAGTTCATAAGTTGTCACAGCTAGGTTTTTAAATGCCTGTATATTTTGCTCATTAGATTCTATAGCTTGCCTGAATTTTTCTATAGCTTTATTTTTTTTATTATCCTGATAGGCCATTACTCCTAGATTTAAATAACTCAAGGAGATTAATTCCAGCGCAGCCTTACTTTTGGGATCTAATTTCAGAACTATTTTACATTGAACAACTGCACTATCGAAATTTTGCATATTAAAATATGCAACTCCCAAAGCATAGTGTACTTCAGGATTATCTTTTATTATTTCTAATGACTTGAGTAATATGTTTTTAGCACTTTTAGGCTGGTTAGTTTCAAGATATATTTGTCCAAGAATCAATGTTGCGTCAAGAAAATTAGGATCTATGCTAATGGCTTGTTGTAGTAGCCTTATTGCTTCTTCTGAGTTACCGGCTTGATATATTTCAATTGCAATAGCAGTTATCTTAGAGGGCTGTTGTGCCAAAATATTATTAGTGTATAAAAATATTAGACAAGCCGGAACTATATACTTTAACATTTTTTCCATATTTATTCTTGATCTATTTTGTAGCTTCTTCTGCCTGGGATTTATTTTCGTGCAATGAAGTATCGAGTGAAGAAACAATATAGTATGTACCTTCAACTCCAGTGGGATCGAAAAATTCTGTTGTATGTAGCGGCTCATTATTCAGCTTTTTTGTAATACCATTCGGAAGATATGAACTATAAACATTGTAGCCGAACAGGTCATCAACACTAACTGCTCTCCATGTTATTCTTACGCCATTTGTACTACTTGTTGCTTTAATTTCTACTGGTGAGGGCGGTGCAATTATATCTGCAGGTACAACAGTAGTCTTTTCAGTCTTCAGGCTTTCATTGCCAAAACTATCAACAGCAGCAACTTGATAACCATAAGTAATCCCCCGTGCAGCTGAAGAATCAATGGATTTGTAAATGCTATCAGGTGTTTCAATTAATATTTTAGCCGTTTCGTTTCCTTCAGAGCGATATATTCTATATTTAGCTGCATCAAGGGACATACTGGGCTGCCACGTTACTTCTACTATTCCGTCATCATTTGAGCGTGCATAGCTGCTTACCGGTGTTTTGGGAGGGTCATTGTCCGGAATTAATACTTTTACAATTTTCATTTCACTTTCATTATAAAAATTATCAACCGCCGTTACTCCATAATAATAAGTTCGTCCTTGCCATAGTCCTTCATTCTTATAACCTGTATCATAAAATCCCAGGGTATCAATTGGCAGGTTTACAACTCTTAAAAATTCCAAATCACTTCTTCTTTTATAAACATAAAATCCTTTTAGATCTTTATCAGGAAGGGCATCCCATTTTAGACGAACATATTGTCCCACCACTACTGCTGTAACATTATTTGGAAGTGAGGGTGCTGTGCTATCGGCAGGTTTACCTGATATTGAATTTGAGAACTCGCTAATATTACCGGACGAATCTATTGCCTGCACTTTATAATAATAAGACGGACCAGCAAATACATCTTTATCAAAATAATACGGCTGATCAGCTGCGATTGGTCCTTTATTTATTTTTTCATAAGTCTCAAGAACTTCCAAGCTTCTGTAAACATCATAGTAGGAAACGTCCAATTCAAGATTCATTTTCCAGGTAAGAGTTATTTGTCCTTCTTCTGCAAAAGTGTTTAGCCCCTCCGGATATTTTGGCGGAGTTATATCAACCGGAGTAGCAGTTACCTGGTTTGAGGAGATACTCTCACGCCCAATACAATCAACAGATTTAACAAAATAGTTGTAAGGCTTATTATTAATTACGTTGATATCTGTGCGATACTTTATATCCTCCTGCCGGAGAATAAGAACATCGTTTATCTTTTCAAACTTTCTTTCACCGTTGTCCCTGTAAATATTAAATCCGACAACAATATCATTTGGGTCTCCTTTATAAGCCGGGTAATCCCAACTTATTTTTATCAGGTTATCCCCGGCATCGCTCTTCACAACAGTTGGGGCAGGAGGTTGTTTATAAATAATTTTTATATCTCTTTCAACTTCACCCAGTATTTTCCCTTCATAATTAATAAACTCAACTTTGTAAGTGTATGTTTTGTTTTGTTCAACACTATCGTCTACAAACAATCTACCGGCAGCTTTAGCAACATTTAAACTGGAAAGTGAAAGAACGGCAGATGTTCCCGGATCAGACTGCAACCTTCTTACAATTTCAAAATCATCGGCAGCCCGGAGTGCTTTATTGACCCATTCATAATCATCTTTTAAGACAGCTTTGATTATTCCGGGATCAACAATTGCAGTGACAGGTTTTTGAGTTAATCGGTTAAAATTATTTTCCCCCGGTGCTTTTCTATAAACATTAAAACCTTCCATTTCTTGTGGAGCGTTTACAATGATTATATATGCTTTGCTATTTGTAGCTGCTGTGTAAATTGGCAAAGCTTTGTTTTGTGCCAAAATAGGGAAATAAATTCCGACCATTATAATTAATAATATGATATTTATTTTTTTCATAGTACTCGCTCCTATTTTACCATTACTGTTTTATTTGCAGCTTCACCAACGATACCAATTCCATTCATTGCTTTTACAGAAAAATAATAAGAGACATGATTTTGTAATTCATTTTTCAACAGCTGCTGAAGTTGAAGCTTATTTATTTTAAGATTTGTAGTTTCCGTAGCAGTCCAGCTTATAATGTCCGATGCACCTTCTGAAGTCCCTAAACAGAATAGGTAACCAATAACACCTGATTCTGGATCTAAAGCTGTATCCCAACTTACTGCTAAGGTATCGCTAAGTAAAACATCTTTTATTGGGGGTATACTGGGTAGAGTAGAATCTGCGAGTTGAATACCATCAGAAATTCCGACTTCACTCCAAAGATCTATTCCGTTCCGTGCTTTAACTTCAACATAATACATTTTACCTGGTAAAAGATCTTTATCCAGTCGTATATTTAATTCCGTTTGTCCACCGGCGGAAATCCATTGCGTAACTTCTGTAAAGTTTTTAGGGCTGTTTTCATATAAAACCCTGTATTGATATTCTTGAATCCCTGACTCATAATCTACTGCAGACCATTCAGCAATCAACAAATTTTTTGCATTAGTAGTATTACCATGATCGTTAACCGACGGGGTAGTTGGCAGTGTGTTATCTGAAGAGCTAAGAGATGATTCCTTTGTTGAATACTCAAATTCCTGACCTCCCTTAGGAGAGCTGTAATAATCTATATATATACTGCTTAATCGCTCAAGTGTATAGCCGCCGGACCCACGGGCACGTATCCAAACATTATAATTTCCAAAATCATGTACATCCCTGTAAAAAGGAATTACTATTGTTTGATCGTTCCCAACTGTTCGCCAGGCTTGCTGGGTATAACCCTGGATAAGAAGATCCGTGTTAAATGTAGCAGATGTATTGAGTAATCCACCAACTGGAACAACTCCCGTATTATTTGATAAGTTGTTTATACCTGGCAGCAAGGTTAGTACGCCCGGTGAATATTCAGAAATCATCATTTGATCAATTGATAGGATTGGTTGATCGCCTGAATCAACCAAAGAAACATTATTTGTTGGTTCTACTGCTACTGGATCGGAATATCCTTCGATAGAAAAACTATATTCAGCAATTCCAACGGGATGTTCACCTTTCCAATTTAAAGTAAGCTTAGCATAATCAGGTGTATTTTTATCACTTATTGCTCTGCCTGAGAGTTGAACAATCTTCGGGACTTGCAATATTTGCTGTATGTTCTTACGTTCTTTTTCAAAATCCCAATCCTTTGCCCACTCTCTTATTCTTGTTTTATTAATTACAACAGATTGATCTTGTTTAATATTATTACCGGTAGCAGAATTAACTGTGCCCGATTGAACTATTTGTTGAAATGAAGCTTGATTGCCCTGCAATAAGTTTGAACCAACATATTGAGCTGTATTCGAAGATGAAGGCAGGCTGACATTTCCCATTTGATTGACAAATGCTATCTGGTTTCCCTGGTTAGTAAGATTATTACCGGGGGTTAAAACAAGATTTTCCATTGATACCTTTTCTAATCCACGTGTACCCGCTTCAAGGGATAATTGGTCAAACAAATCATATAATATTGTATATAGTTTAGCCTGGCGCGAATAAATTATATCGCATTTAATTGTAAAGTTGTTCCATTGAGCCTGGTAAATATCATTACTTCCTTTGATGTTATTTCTAAACGCCTTTAGAACTCCGGCTGCATTTGCTGAGGTCGCATCAAAACCGGCTAAAGGAATATGATAATAGAGTTCCTTCCCCATATCTATGTAATTTGTTAAAGTAATTAATGCGTCAGATGGAATGGCATATGTATCCGATGTTTTAGCACCTATTTGTACCAGTTTATTTATAAGCTCTCTTCTTTGATCGCCAAGGTATTCAAATCTGCCCGTAGGACCCCCGGGATTAAGAGTGAATGATTGTTCAATACAAGCTTCGAAGATATTCGACTCAAGATTGAATAACTGATTCCCTTTTTTAGCATACCTGTAATTAAGCGTACCTAAATAATCCAAAGAATGTGTTGTATAATTTACTATTTTATCATAAGTCTCTGTATATTTTTTACAAATAGCTGAAACTGAATTGTTTCCACCGGTTAAAATTTCTTTTATCTCTTTTAATTTTTTGGTATAGTCGGCAACCATTGAGATAAGTTTATTATGATATTCATCCGATTCGTTTTTTTCTTTTAAGACACTTTTTTCAAGTGTTTTAGCATCTGTAGAGTCAAGCTCATAGCTAAATACCTGTATTGATTTATTATTAATGCTTGTTGTAGTTATGGTTGGTTTATTTACCGGGCGTTTCAATCCAGTTAAATCTGAAATTTTCGGTAAATCTCCATTAAACAAATCACTTTGTTTCGTTAACAGAGCATTCAGGCCTACTTCCATGGCATCAATTTCAACTATTGCCTTCGCTATTTTTGAAGAATCCTCCAAAAGTTGGTTCATAGTATTTTGTAGTTCCCCTGCATCCGATTCCCAAATCATATCGAAGACTTGCTTAAGTTCCGGCAGTGCTACATCTGAAGTAGAAATAGTTTCAAAACTTGAGTGACCTGATACTTCTGAGTAATTTGAGTAATCATAATATTTACAGTAAAGATCATGTTTATACCAATCTTTAAAGATCCCACCAACATAGGCAGCAAACTTACAAGGATTGTTAGCATCAGAGGCCCAAGCAGCTAATTGCATTAATGCCATGCCTGCGTCTTTTCTCTGCTCTTCACTTAAAATAAAAAGAGCATTTCTTGCATTCTCTAAATCTTCGGCAAGCTTCTCCATATCTTGTTTCATCTGTTTACCAATATTGCGCGCATCAGAAATTAGCTGATCAATTCGGCTATTTCTTCCTGTACCACCATCTAAACCATTCTCTCCAATAGTTATCCACAGAGTTCCATTAAAAACTGTTATCCAGCAAATTTCAACTTCTAAATGACCGCATACATATACAAGACAAGGATCACATATTAATGCCCCTTCAACTCCTACTTCAGCACCTATTAATCCCCAAAGAACTTCTCCCCAGGCTTTTCCACTTACATATATTCCCCAACTTACATTTTCCTTCCACCATACCATTGCCTCTAATCTCATTCCTCCTGAAACGACATAAATATCAAAGCTTGCTTCAAGAACCGTGTCAAACAAAAATCCCTGGTTGCCGACATAAAAATCTGATGTTGCATGAATAATGTAAAAGCACTTTATATCGGCTTTACCTATTATTCCCCAGGGACCACCATCATAAGCATAGAACTGGAAGAAGTTATTGTTTTCATCAGCCGAGATTACAGCGAAATCTAAGCCGAATTGAAATTTTCCTTCGACATAGTTTTGAACCCAATTAAATTCTAAAAAAGCTTTACCCTTAAGCTTGTCACCTATTGCATTTACTTCTGCATCAAGCCTAAAATAGCTGTTAGTAACAACCAATAATGCCTGCCCATTTATTAAATTGTTTTCACCAATATATAGACCAGCATTTAGAAATATTGCCCAAGCTTGCTCTCCGCTTCCTTGTGGTTTGGCATAAGAATTATAACCCGTAACGCTAATTCGTTTTAATCCTGTTAAGTCAGTAATAGTTTTTATATCTGCCTCTGTTGGGCGATAAAAGAAACCGCCACCGACCTTATCTAATGTTACAATTCCCATCTGAATTTTAAGACCCTTCAGGCCTAAGTAAAATCCCCAATAAGCATCACCATCTCGCTCTCCAACTTTTCCATAAACTGTAGCTTCATATTTCTTGACTATTGTAGCTGTACCGCCAACACCAAGGAATTGCTTCTCCGGATCATTTACATACTCGATATCTATTTTTAAGTCAATAGTATTTTGTACATTTAATTCACCTTTTTTTAATATGAAATTAGTGTTTTCACCTATTTTATAAACGAGTAATTTTTCTAAACTTCCGCCGGCTGCACCACTATTACCAATTTTTAAATTTGCTCCTTCTAAAAGGAAATAACTATCAACTGATATTTTTTTTGAATTATTCTCTCCATATTCAAGTTCTGATTTTTCATTTTTATATTGAAGCTTTTTTATTTCTAATGTAAGAACTTTAAGAATAGTTAAGTTGCCACCCTTTATAGCATCGCTGATATTTGTAAAATTTCCGTCTTCATCTATTCCCAGACCTTCTATTTTGATTCCCCCCTTAACAACGTCCTTCATATTTACACTCAAATCACCTGTAACCTCAAGCTTAAAAGGATATGGAGTAACTGCTAATTTGGTTAACTCGATAGAAAGTGGTCCTAAATCTAATTTTTTTTCTTCTGTAATAGTAATTGGTTCAGTAGATATATTACCGTTGAAATCAATGGTAATACCAGGTTTATTTGTTTCACCAATATGAATAGGCTTTGTTGTATTATCTTTATCTATATAAAGATCAGCAGAAATACCAATTTTACTATGATCAAAATCGAATACCCAATTGGTATCGGGTTTTGCATCAACTGTGGTTATTTCTTGAATCTGTCCAAAGTAGACTCCAAGATACGTAAGATCAATATCGCCGAAAGTTCCAAGTTCTACTACGGACTTATCATTGTCTTTGCCAGATATAATTTCGTTTATAAGCGTAACACTGCCTGTCGTTTTACCAGATTTTTCAAATTCAATTTGAGCGCTCGGATTGAGACCTAATTTGCTAAAAATCGGAAGGTCAGCCGTTGTAACTGTAACTTCTAAAAACCAGGTATTTTTAGTTTTTTTAAATTCTAATGATTGGAGATTTAGATACTTCTTCTTCGGAATTAATGGTAGAAGCGGTTCTCCATTATTATTAACAGCTTTTAATTCAATTGTCAATTCACCATTACCATCTTTTAATATTATTAATTCACCAGACCAAAACTCTGTAGAGCCAGGCTTATTTAATCTTAATCCCACTCCCATAGATATTTTACCACTACCGGAATCGATATTTTTAACAATAAAAACTAAACCGAATGCAGTGATTTCTTGAGTAGATATCTTAAAAGTTAAACCATTTTCGCCAATTGATAAGTCGTTAAAATTTACTTTTTTCCCTAATACTGGAATTTTAGTATAAGCTGAGTTTATTATTAATTTATCACTCCCGGTTGAATAATTATAAGATATTTTTTCAACTTGAATCTTTAATATTTGGGCATAAGAAAAATTAAAGGTATCCTTCAGCGCTCCCACAAAGTCCATTTTACTCTCAAAACTACCCTCTGATGCAAGATATGTTCCGTTAACTTGTTTTTTAAAAATAAGATTATTAGCAAGGACGGAAATAGTATCCTTAAAATTCGGGTTGGAACAATTTATAATTAATCTCTCGTAACTATCTAACATTACTTCAGAACCACCCTTGAAAACTTCCGGTTCCTCCAATGGTTCAATAAAAGCAACTCCGGGAATTACCACATAAGGTGTAACATCAACAGATACAGTAGACTTGGCATAACAAGTAACTTTCAAATAATCTTGAGTTTTCCCGCTAAATCTGTTCTCATCCTTATCTTCCCCAATATATTCAGTTTGAACATAGTACTCTGCACTATCTTCACCATCAAGCGCATCATTTAATGATATTGGCAGACTAAGAGTATTACTTTGAGTGGTTGTTATTCCTCCATTAAGAGGAAACTCGTTGGTAAGTTTATTTCTTATTGTCTTAAATGATATAAAGCTCCCTAGTGTCTTTTTGTACCAATAATTTGCTACACTATCGAATGTAATTGTTTCATTTATTGAACCTTGCAATGAGATACTTATATTAACGGTGTTCTCTAATTTATCCGGTGTGTATGAGATCTTGTTTTGGACAAAAACCAATTCTAATGAGAGAGCTGAATATTGAAATGTCCATATTCTACTTTTTCCTTCATTTGAAGCTATAGGTTCATCATTTTCATCAAGCGCCTGGACTTGCCATGCATAAGTTTTAAACTTTTCAATAGCAAGAGCATCAGGAGGATACGATAAGACAGTCATTGTGGTTTTATCTTCATAATGAGGGGAATTTGCAGCAATTGCTTCTTCAGGTGTTTGTCCTTGTGCTAATTCAACAATACGAATTGAATATTGTATTGTTTCATTAGAATAAACATTTATTACCGGCGTCCATAGAAAAGTAGGTAATGCTGAACTAATATTTTCCCCGTTCATTGGTGCTAATAAACCTGGGGGATCAGGATATGAAATTGAAAAAGAGGCACAACTTTCAGTTAGCAAATAACCATTAAGATCAACTGCTTTGATGCAAGCAGTATATTTTCCTTCAGGAAATCTGCCGGTTCTGACAACTTGAGATTTAATATTTGCATTCCAAGTTGTATTATTCCAATCTACAAGATCAGTACTACTGATATTTCTTTGTTCAGGTCCCGTTGTAAACTCAATTATATCACTTTTCCCTTTTACAACTTCAAAAAGTGTTTCTGAATTAATATTAAACTCAAGAATTACTTGTGCTTCACTTTGCCCAAGATATTGAAGCGTATACATAATATTATTGGGATTATTCTCCCAATCGCTAAAATAAGGTGAGGGATTAGGCGGAATTATAAGCGTACTGTTCCAGTTTGGGTTTTGAGCATAGATTATATTACTTAAAAGAAATAGAGACAAAAAAAACAAATATTTTATGTATAACATTTTCTTATCCCTTATAAATTAGTTATTAGCACCCTCTACTATTTTTGCTTTTATTTTCAAGGGACACAAAATAGTGCCAGATAATTTTTGTAAGCGTTTTATAGCATTAAATTGTTGTTTATTAAACATTTATAAAATTATTAGACTGTGTGCAATAGTTATTAATTTATCCTAAATAGCTCGTCAATATTGACGAATTAATAAATCTAAATTTTTCATTTCATTTACTTCCTTCGAAGCCATACCTGGTTGACCCTACTATTATCTTAGCAGAAGAAATTATTTTTTGATGATGATATGATAAGATTTTAAGAATAGTTTTTCTACCAGTTTTGCGTAAATAAATATCAATTTTGCATACAAACAGCAAAAAAAAATAATTTACTTATCAAGTGTTGTTAGAATTGAGATAATATTGGGAGGGTTTAATGCCAAATTGCTTTTTAAAGCATTCGGCAAAATATGAGGGATTATTAAAACCTACTTCCAATGCAATTTCAGAAATATTTCCAAATTTGCATTCAATTAGTTTTGCAGCTTTGTTCAATCTTGTCCTTTTGATCAGCTCATTCGGTGGCTCACCTAACAATGCTTCAATCTTCTTTAGAAGCAATGATCTGCTTACAGCCATATTCTCTGCTAGCACTTCTACTCCGAATGAAGCATCCGAAATATGCTCATTGATGATTGCAACGGTCTTCTGCAAAAACTTTTGATCAACGGGGGTGATATTTTTTTCTTCTATTTCAAATAACCCATGTTTTCTGAAATGCTCGTGAATTCTTTTTCTCTGTTCAATAAGGTTTTTTATTCTAGCTTTTAATTCTTCAAGCTCAAATGGTTTCATTATGTAATCATCCGCACCTGTTTCAAATCCTTCTATCTTATCCTGACTTGATGCCTTCGCCGTCAGCAGTATGACAGGTATGTGGCTTGTTCTTTCATCTGTCTTTAATTTATCGCAAAGCTTATATCCGTCCATCTTCGGCATCATTACATCACTTACAATTAGATCAGGTATTTCATTAATGGAATTGTCCCAGCCATCTTCTCCATCTACGGCTTCTATAATTCTATAATCCTCATCCAAATTATTTTTTATATAATTTCTAACATCAAAATTATCTTCTACTATCAAAAGAAATGGTTTTTTTGTATCAATGATTAAATCAATATCTGGTTTTCCTATTTTTGCTTCACTAAAATCAATAGTTTCCTCCAAAACGAAAGATGCTTTTTCTTCTTCCTTCTCAGGTTCACGAATCTCCTCTAACTTCAAATGCTCTTTCCCCAGAGGAATACTGATTATAAAAGTTGTTCCTTTTCCTTCTTCACTTTCAACTTCAATTTTTCCTTTATGCAATTCAACCAACTCTTTTGTTAATGATAGCCCAATTCCAGTCCCTTTCTGTTCTCCTGTATGACTTCCATCTACCTGGTAGAAACGATCAAATATTTTTGGAATCTTTTCTTTAGGTATACCTATCCCTGAATCGCTAATGGAAATTTCCACAGAACCCCCTTCTTTTCCCCCTTTGATAAAGGGGGAATTAAAAGGAGGTTTGAGTCTGACTGTAACTTCAATCTGCCCGCCTTCAGGAGTAAATTTGAATGCATTTGAGAGTATGTTAATAATTATCTTCTCAATTTTATCCTTATCTATGTACACAATTATTTCATCTTCTATCGAATTAAACTTCAGAGTAATTCTTTTTCTTTCTGCATAAGAGCAGAATGACTGCAGCAGGACTTTTAATAATGGAATAATATTTTGTAGGATTGCTTGCAGCTTCATATTTCCAGATTCAAGTTTTGATATATCCAGCAATTGGTTTACAAGTCCGAGCAGTCTGTTTGCATTTTTGTGTACAACTCTTAGGTCATCTCTTGTTTTTTCTTCTTTTGTTCTTTCAATTATCTGTCTTACAGGTCCAAGTATTAAGGTAAGCGGTGTTCTAAACTCATGGGAGATATTAGCAAAAAAGCGGTTCTGTGCCTGCTGTGCCTCTTGAAGCAAATTAATTGTTTCAGATAATTGGTCACGTGCTTTATTTAGTTCAGCAGTTCTTTCATCAACTTTTATTTCAAGATTATTTTTATAATCCTCTAATTTTTCATATTCCTTTAATAATTCTTCATTGGAATCAGTTAATTCGCAAAACGCTTTGTTTATATTAAATAACCAGCGGATTCCTCTTTTTAAATTAAAGAAGATGGTTTTTTTTCTCCAGGTCATATCATAAACGGCACCTTGAGGGATAAATTTTAAATCTACTTTACATTCTTTTAATCCTGCTTGATTACCAAGTTCTCGAATGACCCCTTTGTTCCCATACGCAAATTCTGGCAAGTGTTCATATCCCTCATCTACTTGAAGTGTAAACCTAATTTTATTGAAACCAATAAATTCTATTTGCATCTTAAGGCATAACAGATAAGAAGTAATTCTTTTAAGAATTCTCCCGGAAGATAACTTAGAAAATTTCTTTGATGTGAAAAGAAAAAACGCTATTACTTGTTCAATAGCAGTTCCACTTCTAACAAAATTAACGCCTATTTTTTCAAAATCCGATAGAGAGAAATATGGTCTCATATTAGAAAGAACTTTACAATAAACCCACCATTCTACACGTTCCCGTTTATTTAAAAAATATGATTCATAGTATGGAACTTCATTTAAAAAATCCTTAAATGTTAATCCTTTTTCCTTAATTGCATAAATCACCGGAATAAAAACTTTATTGGAAACTTCTTTCTTAATTTTACTATTTCTTTTTACTTCAAACTTTATTTTACCATCATTTACCATCTCAATTTCCCCACAAATATAATTTTTATTAAATCTGGTTGTAAGTTTTTGTGAATGGAAAAAATATGTCTGCAATTGTGGTTGGTAGAATAGAACAATTGGCCTCTTCCGACTTCACTGCTACAGTTAAAAGGAATTTTGCAGTATGAAATTTTCTTCCCTGTCATACTTTTCCCCTGATAAAAAAGCAATCTTCGTAAGTAGCTTGAATGAGGACAACTATAACTGAAGAGGTTTCAGTCTACTTTTGCTCTTGGAAACGTATAAATAAAAAAGGAAATATTCAATAAGCCTGTTTTGTTAACATAAATTTAATAAAAAAGCCCCGCTTAATATCGGGGCATTTAAGAAAAAGTTACTCAAATTATTCTACTTCATTAGAACTAGTTTTTTAGTTTGAATAAAATTTCCAGCTTTAAGCTGATAGAAATACACTCCACTTGAAAGACCATTTGCATTCCATGTTACCTCATAAGTGCCTGCTGGTTTTTCTTCATCTACTAAAGTTGCAACTTCATTTCCAAGTATATCATAAATTTTAATTATTACATACTCAATACTCCCTACTCTATACTCAATACTTGTTAATGGGTTAAATGGATTAGGATAGTTCTGTTCAAGACTGTATTCTGAGGGAATCGTCTCTTCTTCATTATCTGCATCTACCGGACTATCTAAAAACAGATTATCAGCTGTAAATTTTCCTTCATTAAAACCATCATTTGCAACTATTGTTAGTGTAGCTGAAGGAGAATATGGATAAATGTTGCTTTCCCATAAGTATGAAGTATCTTCTAAATTAACGGCGAGAATATTCTGTTCTTTGCCGTCTAAAGAATAGATAAGATCATACGTTAGTTTGTCTCCATCTATATCGCTTGCAGTCCATTGGATTGTTTTAGTCCCGTTTATTGTCTCGCCGCTTTGTGGAGAAATAAGCTGTACTACCGGTGCATTAGTTGAAAAAGTCCGGCTGGCAATTTCAGTATCATTTTTTTTCATTATCAGTTTTGATGTTCCTTCCGGAAATGGAAGATAAAAAGAGAATGGAACTTCCGGCTGTTCACCGGCATCCGGGATAGAGAATTCAATATCAAAAGGAAAAGAGCTTAGAACTTGCGCCAAATTGTTTTGGAACTCAAGAGAATAATCACCATCGCCGGGTTCTGAAACTGCCGGAACCTGTGTTAGAGTAAGAGACGGATTTAAAGTTACAATATTGTTTGTATCTATCATTCCTGATACAGCTATAAAATTGTTTTCAGAATTTTGTTTGTTTGATGCCAGAGGGTTCCCGGAATTAATGCTGAATAATTTTTGATATAAATAATTCCACGTGGTTCTGTCAATCCCTAGACCGGAGCCCATAAATTCAAAGCGATTAATCCCCTCTACAACTTTTTCTCTTGTAATAAGATGTATATTTCCGTTTTCAACCGGGTTACCACTATTTGTAGCGTTTGATCTTCTGGGGTTTGGTTCACCATCATCAGTTGCATATTTATCTGTTTTATAAGTATCTCTTAGCCCAAGCATATGACCAATTTCATGAGCTGTTCCATGCGCATCACCAGGGGTAATCAAACCAACCTTACCATTTATAGATTCAGCACACCCTCCCGAATTTGTATTACTGCAGATCTCCTGGCATATATCGAGAGGAGCAAACATCAGCAAAACAACACACTGGTTATCAGGATTTTCTTTATTATATCGGTCCAGCAATCCCCTTAAAGTTCCAAACTTTAGATCTGAAAAAACAAAACCGCCTGAAAAAGTATAAATCCTTCTATTTGGATCTGTAAAAACAGCTCTTGAGTTTTGTACCGGGTAAACATCTCTTAAAAAATCCCATGTAGAAGGATTGATTTCATCTACAGAGACACCAGCTTTTTTACCAATATATGATAATATTCTCAGAAGCCTTGTTTCGACAAATGAGCCGGTATATATTTTATAGTTATTTACTTGCTCTTCAATAACTTCCTCCAGGTTTGAGCTTGTTTTTAAAATGACTTGGAAAGTATAAGAACCTTTATTTTTAACATCCGAATAATCTAAAAATGCAGACAAAGCATCCTGCATATTTTCTTGCTCTGTATTTGTGTATGAACTTTTGAATATAAAATTTCTTGTCCCGAAACCTCCTGACTTAATATTTTCCAAAGTCTTTATAGGCTCACCATCTAAGGATATTGATAAATCCCCAGTGATGCCGCCTAATTCTATCCCAGAAAAAGGAACAAAGGTTGGATTATTTACACCCACAAATATTTGAACTATGGTATTATGTTCTGCAATAAAGGGAAGTGCGGGAAATGTACGGGCAATGCCGGGCATGTATTCCTGGAAAACATCCTTATCTGTATTGAGAACCCCCTGTTGAATCTCGATCCTGTCAATAAAAAAATCGAGTGGGGATTTAACATCTATTGTTTTTGTAACAGCGGGAATATTTGAATTCTCCAGCTTTACTTCGATTACGGCTTTACCGGCAAGAACAGTATTGTCATTAATTGGCTTATCCGCTGCAAAAGGTTCTTTGGGGGTTAAGAAAAATACAGATTGAGCAGCACCATCGGTTATTAGAACAGATTGTGTTTGAGGAAGCCGTGTGATTCCGGCTGTTGACTGAGACTCAAGAAGAGTAATTGTTGCCCCGCCATCAAAATCAACCAGATTATTGGATTGATCCACTACTTTTATTTCTATTGTAGCAAATTGCCCGGCTTTAATCTCTGTGCCCTCAGAAGGCACAATATCAACTCTCAAATTAGTGCTTGGGGCAATTACCGGGAGAGTAGTAGTTGGATGTGGTGCATTAGTTTTAATGGTTAGAGATCCATTTTCCAGAGCTTCTAAAATCTTTGAAAGATTGACGCTATTTCCTTCAGGAGTGGAATAAGTTACAACTAACTCATTCGATTGTTCCGGCTGTAACAATAGGGGAAGGCTGGGTACATTCTCCAAACCATAAGGAGGACTTGGTGAGATAGTTATTTCCTGTACTTCAAGAGTTTTACCTCCGCTGTTAGAAATATCCAGGCCTAACCTTGCAGTTTGTCCCGGGACTACGTCATTAAATTCAACAGTATCTCTTGAAAGCTCTAATCTTGGGCCTCCATTCCATAAAAATATTCCTGAAGATGCTGGAAGTTCATCTGTATAAGAAAAAAATGCTACAGAACCTCCTGAATTTAGTAATAGAGTATAAAATGCAGAGTAGTTTCCACCTATCGGTGCTGCCTCTCCTGTTGTAGCTATTTTTTGAATTCCTTCTGATGTAACTGTAAAGATACCACTTACTGCATTTCCCCCTTCAATGGAAGCCTGAAAGACTATTCGCTTTTCATCATTTATTAATAGGTTTGAAAATCCGTAAAGCGTACCACCGCCCGGAGCCGGAGCGCCGCTTTTTACTACCAGAGATATTGCACCATTTGAGTTTAGAAAAATTCCATCGTAGTCTACTCCAAAATCTTCACCAACAGATGCCACAAAAATTATATCTCCAGCGTTGTTTATTGAAGAATGAAAATGCAGGACAGTAAATTCTTTACCATCGGGAGAAGGATCACCTTGCGCAACAATTTTTGAAATCACACCGTTCGTTACAGTAAAGATTCCCTCACGCGAACTGCCGTTTTCAATATCGCAGTCAAATAGAACAGTTCCGTTATCATTAAAATCAATGAAATTAAGAAATCCAAATTCGAATGTACCGCCAATTGGAGTTACCTCACCTGTGGCAACAGCTTTCGAAATTGTGCTTCCATTACTGGTGAAAATTGCTTGTTTAAAAGGTTGAGGTGTAATGAATCCTTCAAATGCAAAGACACCAACGTTATTCAAAGAGTGAGTATGCAATTTTGGACTTTCGAGAGTACCACCTGTGATTGGATCGCCATGAAAAACAATTGGAGAAATTCCCTGGGCCGTTGCTAAAAACAATCCATTTCTAACCGAACTACCGTTTGTTAACCCGGCATTAAAAGCTATGGTACCTTCATTATTTATTGATGTAAAGCCGAGGCTAAATATTCCATTGAACTTCCCGAGCCCGGCAATTGAATCCCCATCTGCAATAATGCTGGAGATAATATCTCCTGAATTTAAAAAGATAGCACCCTTGAAAGATTCAATCTCACTTTTGAAAACCAAATCTTCTTTATCATTAAAGCTAATTGCACCAATATTGCCGAAGACACCCCCGAGTGGTGAAGGTTCACCCTGTGAAACTAATTTGATAACCTTGGGGCTTTGGGCAAAAGCAATATCACTCCAGATACAAACCGAAATAAATGTTAGTAACCAAACAAAGAAAGATTTGTACGATTCCGGCACTATCCTACCCTCCTTTAAAAATATTCTAACCTGAAATAAGATTTCTAAACTAACCCTGATATGATTTTAGGAGGCAAGAATGAATTTCACTTATGAGTGTGAAATTTTTCTTACCTGATACAGTTCCCCTGAATTGAAAGTAGCTTAAGTAGTCGCTGGAAGATAAAAGATATGCTTTGACTGCTTTGACTACTTTTCTTTTTGAAACGTATAAATAAAAAAGGAGAAATTCAATATGGGAATAAGCATAGTTCTTTGGAATTGTAAAAAAAAGCCGGAATAAAAACTCCGGCTTATAGTTAGAAAAATGCGAATTATTTCAAGAGCAGAAGCTTCTTTGTTGCAGCAAAATCTCCGGCTTTTAGTTGATAGAAGTATACTCCACTTGATAAACCATCAGCATTCCAGGTTACCTCATAAGTGCCTGCAGGTTTTTCTTCATTAACTAAAGTTGCAATTTCATTCCCAAGTACATCGTAAACTTTCAGTGTTACATGACCGATTACCGGTAACTGATAACTGATAACCGTTCTCGGATTAAATGGATTAGGATAATTCTGCGAAAGCAAAAACTCTGTCGGTACTTTATCAGTTTTTTCTTCTTCAATAAAAGTAAAACCGCCGTTTGTTGTATGCATAATTGTCCCATTCCTTCCGACAGCCCAACCGGTATTTGTATCAGTAAAATAAACTGAATTTAAATCATAACCTGTTTTGCTTTCCTGTGAAGTCCAGTTTACTCCTCCATCTGAGGTTGTTATAATTGTTCCATATTGCCCAACAATCCAGCCGTTATTTGAATCAATGAAATGAACAGAGTATAATGATTCCCATCCACTCAGATTGCTTATTTGAGGCTCCCAGCTTATACCACTATTTGTAGTTTTAAGAATTCCACCCCCAACTGCCCAGCCGGTATTTTGATCGGTGAAGAAAACAGAATTTAATGTATAATTATTTGGACCTGCCTGTGGAGTCCAATTTGATCCACCATCAGTAGTTCTTAGAATTGATCCACCGGAGGCACTATAATCAATACCAACCGCAAAGCCTGTATTTGGATTAACAAAATAAACTGATTGCAAACCAGTGTTTGAACTAATTGTTTGTAGTGTCCAGTCACTTCCTCCATTTGTTGTTTTAAGAATTAATCCGGAAAAAGCAACTACATCCTGTCCGACTACCCATCCTGTCTTTGAGTCTGTGAAATAAACAGAATTAAATACGTAGTTAACTTCATTTTTTTGTATAACCCAATTTAATCCTCCATCCGTAGTTTTTAGAATTTTTCCATTACCAAAACTTCCGGAACCTATAGCCCAGCCTGTATCTGAATTGGTGAAAAAAACGGAGTGTAAATAAGTATTTGTTTCTACTATCTGTGTGACCCAGTTTGTTCCTCCATCTGTGGTTTTTAGAACAGCCGCTAAAGTATCAGTTTCATTATAACCAACAGCCCAACCGTTATTTGAATCGGAGAAATAAACAGAATATAAAAGATATTTATTCCCTTTTGATTGTAAAGTCCAGTTTGTTCCTCCATTTATAGTATTGAGAATTACTCCGTCCGAACCGACAATCCAACCGTTATTTAAATCTTCAGAATGAACCGAATATAAAACAGTATTTGCGCTACTTACAGTAGGATTCCAATTTATTCCTCCATTTGTAGTATTTAAAATTATTCCTGAAGAGGTACTCCCATCATAACCAGAAGCCCAGCCGAAATTAGAATCTGAAAAATGAATCGAGTATAATTGGTAGCTTGTCCCTGTAATCTGAGTGTTCCAGCTTGTACCTCCATCAGTCGTTTTAAGAATTATCCCGGCTCCAGCAGCCCAGCCGTTATTTGAGTCGGTAAAATGAATTGATAACAACCAATTCCCGCTCCATTGATTTGTCCAATTTGTTCCTCCATCTGTGGTTTTAATAATTACTCCAAAGTAATTACTGCCGTTGTAATCAATACCGGCTGCACACCCATTATTTTCATCTGTAAAATAAATTGATTCAACACTTTTAGGAAAAACCCCTTGTTGAAATATCCAGTCGGTTCCGCCGTTCGTAGTTTTTAAGATTGTGTTATCTTCACCTGTAATCCAACCCGTACTTGAATTGATAAAAAAAACTGAGTAAAGCGGATCGTATGGTTGTCTCGCTTGTGAAGACCAGCTTGTTCCTCCATTTGTAGTTTTTAGAATAGTTTGACCACGACCAACAATCCATCCTGTATCTGAGTCGACAAAATAAACTGAATTTAAGTCAGAACTAGTTCCGCTTGTCAGCGAGATCCAGCTTATTCCTTTATCAGTCGTTTTAATGATAGTTCCTGCTTCACCAACTGCAATAGCTGTGTTTTCATCAAACACGTGTACATCTTTCAATGTTTGCCCTTGCGGAAGGGGGTTTTGCCAAAACCATTGCGCATGCAAATCTACAATAATAAATAAGCTCAGAAAAAGAAATGAAGTTTTTTTCACTTTTTTACCTGTTGGTTTTAATCGAAATCTATTTTAAAAGAATTAGTTTCTTCGTTCAACAAAAGGACCCGCCTGCAGTTTATGGAAATAAATTCCCGCAGTGATTTTTATTATAGTATTCCTACTTTCTTTCTCAACAAATTATGTTCATTGAAAAGTTTAATCTGAAGCTATTATTGTAAAGAATGAGACCAAGCGAACGCAAACACAGAACTCATCTAAGTACTGCATCCACGCTTAAGGGGAAGTTCGAGAAGAGATTCTCAGTTGAGAAGAAATAACATCCTTAAGGATAGATGACGTTTTATGTGGTGAATGTCAATAATTTATAAATGAAAAGCAAGCGGAATTTATGGAGATTATATCTTTCACAAACCCAACCTAAATAAATAAAGCGAAAGGAAAATCAATGGAAGCCATATATAACCTAAAAATAGATGAATTTGAAACGGCTAAAAAAAATAAAACTGATATTGGAAGCATTACTAAGTCAAGATTCCAATTTTGTAATCGAAGGAAGTATTTTCTTCATATTGAGAGCTGGTAGATATATATCTTGATATTCTGGGTTTGTTCGTGAGAGTACCAATATTCCTCTTAAACAACCTATTACAGCATTTAAGAGAGTTATCATAAAATTATCTGGAATTTCTAATTTCCGTTTTTCATTCTTTGGAAATATATCACCCATATTTTTAACCTCAAACCCATGAATTATTTCTACCCCGAATAAATCAATCCTTTTCTTATTTTTGTTTATAAAGAAAGTAGTATCAACCTTAAAAGTTATTTCATCATTTTTTTCGTCTACACTAATAAATATATTCAATTCTATGTTACCATTTTTAACATCTCTCTCTTTTAACTTCAATTCATCTAAACTATGCTCGAAATGCGAAATTCTTTTAATAAATGATATTCTGAAACGAATATTAGTTTTTTTCTTTTTGTCCATAATTAAGGTATTCGATTATAATGTATTAAAATTCTATTTTCCGTCTGAGGAAATATATTTGTTTCTATGTCTTCTGATGGTATCTCTACACTTGCAATATCTTTAAAATTAATAAAAGAAGGCGCCATTTTCTTTATGATTACTTTTTTCTCAATGCGAGGTTGTTCTATTTGTTCAGAAGTTAGTTTTAATTTTAATCCAATTGGGTTTGATATTTCAGAAATTTTATTCAAAGTAATATTTGGTTGCCTATTAAACAATTGAGATATTGCAGAACGAGAAACACCCACCTTTTCTGCAAGTTCTGATTGAGTAATTTCTTCTTTGGCCATATAAGATAAAAGCAGATGATAGAAATCATTTAACAAAGACCACGATTGTGTTTTAGCAGTTGGTTCTTGCGCAAAGAAATTATTGAAGTCCTTTAATAAATTCTTCAAATTCTTTTTCATATTTCTCCTTTTTGATATTTATATTTTTATATATCCTATCTGGTAAAGTGTTTCTTTTTTTTAGGATATAATCAAAAAAAATATAATTTTTCCCACATTTTTGGAAGAAGAAAAACCTATGTGGTTTAGGTCTAATTTCTCCATAACTATATCCACTTAAGCTATATTTTATTTGAGGGGATTGATAGTTTTCATGTGTCGCCATATTTATAATTAAAGCTTTAATTTTCTCTTTAGTATCTTCGTCAAAAGCATTAAAGGCTTCCATGACTGTTGAACTGTTGCCTTCAGCTACAAAATAAACTTTATATATAGCACGACCATGTGCGGGTTTTATTGGCGTCTCATTAAAAAAAACCCTTTTCTTTCCAGCCATTTATAATTACTTTAACAATGTTAATATATAGCTTAACAATATGCAAGGGAAATCTAAAATATCTTGCAAATTAGAGCACAAGCATTACTGGGTAGACCCATACGATAGCCCATTAAATAGTCCTTCCAAGTTAAGAGTTAATGTAAGCTAAATTTCTTTAAAATTCTAAGTATACAATCTCCGAATTTATTATATCAAAAAGATGTTCCGAGCCCAAGTATAAATTCCGTATTTCCGTATTCGTCAAAAGCCAATTCGAATCTTGCTAAGTTATAAGGAAGTAAAAGTAAAGATAACCCGATACCGTAACCTTTATCAAAATCTTTTATCCTGATCGGCTCACCCCTGAATTGAGTTGTGCCCATATCAGCAAACAACTGTGCATAAAGCGCCATTCTGAATGTGACGAGCTCTCTAGGTAAAAGAGGAACAAAATCAAGACTTATATTAATATCTTTGATTATAGGATGGTTTAGCTCAACAGAACCGATATAATAATTATTCCCTTCTCTTTCAGTGCTGAAGTGTCCTCTTACAGCTTCTTCATAACCGAGATATGAGTAGTCATAAAATGGTATAAGTCTTCCTGTTGTCTGTCTTGTTGTTAATCTTATTTTTCCGCCCAGGTCACCAACCAGTCTCTGGTATTCTCTTAAATCAATTATAAAAATCCTGTAATCTACATTATTTATCCCAAGTCCTTTGAACTGCATATAATAAGAAAACAGTATCCCCTCTCTGGGAAATTGAATCAAATCGCGGGTATCATAATTATAACTTAATCCAAGGCTGAACGATTTATCGATCCTTTTATCTGAAGCATTTATACCTTTAATATATTTGGGAGATTCATAATAATTATATCCGAAATCAATACCGACCCAGTTAAAAGTATTAATCCTGTACCCAAAACCTATTAGATCAGTAACATACGTATAGTCAAAATTGTCTCCATAAAGTTTACCGGCAATTATACTTTTATTTCTTGAAGTTCCGTAAGAGACGAGAGCATTGAAAAATATATCGCTCTTGTAACCGAGTGAAGGATTATAATAAGCGAGGGAAAATGCAGGATCATATCCTAACTTGAGCTTACCTGATAATAATTCATTTCTGCCTCTGAAGTTTTTTATAATAACAATAAATCCGTAAGAAAGTTTATTCCAGTCGCTGTTTTCTAAATCAGCAAAAGGAATGGGATATATATACCAGCTTTCTTCAACATTTATGTGAAGAATATTTTTCCCACTATCATTTAAAGGTTTAAGCTCTACTTTGTTGAAAATTCCGAGACTGAAAATACGCTCCTCATTATAATGAAGTATGATCGATGTAACTGTATCCCCTATTTCAAAAGTCAGTTCACGCAGAATAATAAATTCTTCTGTAATGTCGTTCCCTTCTATTTCTATAGAATCTATTTTATAACGAGGTTGGTTATTTGGTTCGTTATCAAAAATCTGGCTGAATGAAAATGTGGAAAAAGAAAATATAAGTGTAACAAGGATATATAATTTCATAAAGTTAGATTCTTTGTAACCGGGTGAATAGTTATCGGTAATCAGTAATCGGTTATCGATTAATAATTCTCTCTGCAGAATAAACTTGATTTATTGATCATACTATTTATCATTTTCCCTACCGATTCATATTTTTTCAAAAAATTATCTAAATCACTGATAACCGATCACTGGTAACCTGTTACAAAACCACTCGCTGGTTACCAGCAACTTCTCCACTAACAGCTCCTTCTATATAATCTGTAATCAGATTGCAACTACAAACTAAATTCCTATCTCCATACGCACTATTTATCCTGCCAACACTTGCCCAGAATTTATGCTGCTTATTGCCTAAAGGATAAGCTGCTTTCTGTCTTGAATATGGATGGTTCCAGCTATCTTTTGTGACTTCTTCCAAAATATGCGGAGAATTCTTTAACAGATTATCGGTTACATCGGCAGTACCATTTTCAATCTCTCTTATTTCTTCCCTGATTGATAAAAGCGCTTCACAAAACATATCGAGTTCCGTTTTTGATTCGCTCTCGGTCGGCTCAACCATTAATGTTCCTGCAACAGGAAAAGAAACTGTCGGCGCATGATATCCGTAATCCATTAGTCTTTTAGCGATATCTTCGACTTCAATATTTGCAGAAGCTTTAAATTGACGCATATCAAATATTAATTCATGAGCTACTCTGCCGTTTTTTCCTGTATAAAGAACTTTGAACTGCGATTCGAGTTTTGCTTTAATGTAGTTTGCATTTAATATTGAAACTTCAGAAGCTTTTGATAAGCCTCTTTCTCCCATCATTTTTATATATGCATAAGAAATGATAAGAATACTTGGACTTCCCCATGGCGCTGAAGATACAGCAGTTATCCCATTTTCATGTCCTAACTCAACCACTGAATGATTTGGCAAGAAAGGAACAAGGTGTTTTGCAACAGCAATCGGTCCCATTCCAGGTCCACCACCACCATGAGGAATGCAGAATGTTTTATGAAGATTAAGATGGCATACATCCGCACCAATTTTTGCGGGGCTCGTAAGCCCAACCTGTGCGTTCATATTAGCACCATCCATATAAACAAGTCCACCGTTTTTATGGATTATATCACATATCTCTATAATACTTTCTTCAAATACTCCATGAGTTGAAGGATAAGTAATCATAAATGCAGCAAGATTATCTTTGTTCTCTTCAACTTTCTTTTTCAGATCTGCAACATCAACATTACCCGAAGGAGTAGAATTAACAACGACTACTTTCATTCCTGCCATCACAGCGCTTGCAGGGTTCGTTCCGTGGGCAGAGGCTGGAATTATTGCTACATTCCTATTTGTTTCTCCCCTGCTTTTATGATACTCTCTTATCACCATCAATCCTGCATACTCGCCCTGGGCACCGGAATTAGGCTGGAGAGAAACAGCGGAGAAGCCGGTTATTTCACACAAGTCCATTTCAAGTTCTTTGAATATTATGGAATAACCTGCTGCCTGATCGACAGGTGCGAAAGGATGAATATTACTGAATTCGGAAAAGGTAACACCGATCATTTCGGATGCTGCATTTAATTTCATCGTGCAGGAACCGAGAGCTATCATAGAGTGGACGAGCGACAAATCTTTATTCTCAAGTCTTTTCAAATATCTCATCATTTCTGTTTCTGAATGATAAGAATTGAAAACTTTATGCTGAAGGAAGGAACTTTTTCTTTTGAGATTACCCGGATATTCAACTTTTAAACTAAGAGCAGCTTTTTCAATTTTTTCTTTGTTTACTTTTAAGTTTTTTGATTGGGCAAACACTTCGATAATTTCAAGAGCATCGTTAAAGTCAGTTACTTCGCTCACAGAAATCCCGATTGCATCATTTCCTCCAAAGGCGGATCGTTCCGAAAAATATCTGAAATTTATTTCCTGGCTTAGTGCAATTCCCTTTATTTTATTGAATAATTGTTTTTCTTTAACGGGTATATACAATGTGTCAAAGTAATTTTTATTGCTTTGTTCAAATCCAAAATCTTTTATCGAAACATCTAAAAGCTTAGCAAGCTTATGAGTTCTTTCTCCAATTTCTCTTAGCCCTTTAGGACCATGATAAACAGCATACATTCCCGCCATAACAGCTAATAAAACCTGAGCAGTACAGATGTTGCTTGTTGCTTTTTCCCTCCTGATATGTTGCTCTCTTGTTTGCAAAGCCATCCTGAAAGCCGTGTTGCCATGGACATCAATTGAAGCACCAATAATTCGTCCGGGAATATTTCTTTTGAATTCATCTTTTGTTGCAAAGAAAGCCGCATGAGGTCCGCCGTAGCCCATAGGAACCCCAAATCTCTGTGAATTTCCGATAACTACATCGGCTCCAAATTCACCCGGAGGTGTTAATAAAGTTAAACTCAAAAGATCTGCTGCAACAACCGTAAAAATATTTTTTTGATGTGCTGATTCTATTAAATTTTTGTAATCATAAACTTCTCCTTTATCTGAGGGATATTGAAGCAACATTCCGAAGTACTCGTCTGTAAGCGTCACATCTGAAAATTTTCCTACAATTAATTCAATTCCTAATGGAACAGCTCTCGTTCTCATTACATCAATAGTTTGAGGGAAACAATCATCGGAAACAAAAAATTTGTGTGCCTTACTTTTTGATATATGAAAAAACATCGACATAGCTTCGGCGGCTGCAGTTCCTTCATCTAATAAAGAAGCGTTGGCAATTGGCAAACCGGTTAGATCAATAACCATGGTCTGAAAATTCATTAATGCTTCTAATCTGCCCTGGGCAATTTCTGCCTGGTAAGGTGTGTATTGAGTGTACCACCCGGGATTTTCCAGGATGTTTCTCTGTATTACCGCCGGCACCCTTGTAGGATAATATCCCATTCCGATGTAAGATTTAAATACTTTATTTTTAGCCGCTATCTTTTTCAGGTTTTCAAGAAATCTAAACTCGGTAACAGGATCATCCAGGTTTAATTTTTTGTTAAGCCTTATATTTTCAGGAATTGTTTCACTTATTAGTTGATCGGGGGATTTTACTCCGATAGATTTCAACATTTCATTTATTTCATCATCACTCGGACCTATGTGCCGGTTCACAAATTTATCGGGATGTTCAAGAATTTTCATACAACTTTTAGCTTTCAAAAAATAATTGATATTAGACAGTTAAATTAAGCAAATATCAGAAAAAGAATTTGCGGGTATCGGGTTAAGATAAAAATCTGGTGGAGAATTATTCGTTCTGCATAAATTTTTTCATTGCAACTTTTGCAGCATTCTGTTCTGCTGCTTTTTTATTACGCCCTTGTCCAACACCATACTCCTTGCCGTTAATCAAAACTTTAACAACAAAGACCCTGCTATGCTGAGGTCCTTCTTCATCAACAACTAAATAGGAAGGACTTCCCATCTTATTTGCCTGAACGTATTCCAGAAGCTGGCTTTTGAAATTTTCATCAACAAGAAAATCCTCTTCTTTGATTATCGGTTGAATAAGAACTCTATCGATAAAATTTTTAATAATATTAATATCCGAATCAAGATATATTGCACCTATTAAAGCCTCGAATGCATCAGAAAGGACAGTTTTAGCTCCACTTTTGAATGACTGTGATAAATTCTTTCCGATTAATATAAATTCATTTAACCTAATTACATTGGCTGCATTGGCAAGTGCAGTCCTGTTCACAACCTTAGCCCTGGCTTTAGTAAGAAAGCCCTCGTCCTGTTCAGGGAAAGAAGAATAAAGAAATTCAGCAACAACAAGATTCAACACTGAATCACCCAGGAACTCCAGTCGCTCATTTGATATCCCGAATTCATTGTTTCCCTCAAGATATGATCTGTGAACTAGTGCCTGGATATAAAGTGATTTGTCAGTAATTTTGGAGCCAATAATCGATTCCAGCTCCATAATTTTTTGCTCTGAAAAAAGATTCGTTAGCATTTTAATCTTTTTCTTCTTCCTGAATCTTTTAACCAACCTGGAAAGCATAGGCGGAGATCAATTATCAAATTTCTTAAATAATAAAGAGGCGTTATGTCCTCCAAAACCAAATGTGTTGCTTATAGCGCAGTTTATCTTTAAGGGCGTAGGCTTTAAAGGGCTATAGTTCAAATCGCACTCAGGATCCGGCTTTGTAAGATTTATTGTTGGAGGAACAATGTCATTCTTGATTGCTAAAACAGTGGCAATTGCTT
>Ga0154475_1155_pt1 | contig 36536 bp, 30 predicted proteins | sample RifGroC2_FD_115954 | JGI IMG/M metagenome (GOLD analysis project Ga0154475, IMG submission 115954) | Ignavibacteria bacterium GWC2_36_12 | reverse complement strand
ACCACCTGTTACAATGGCTGTTTTATTCTTTACTGAGAATGATTCCATATTGTTAATTTAATATTAAAAATAATGTATATCTATTATTTATGGGTTCCAGGCTTCGCCGTCCGGGAATGAATATTTTTCTAAACTTTCCCGCTTCATTGTTATACTATATCCTGGAACTGCCGGAGGCATATAAGCGCTGTTCTTAATAACAACAGGATCAAGAAAATGTTCATGAAGATGATCGACATATTCTATTACTCTGTTTTCGATTGAACCACTCACACAAATATAGTCGATCATTGAAAGATGTTGAACGTATTCACAGAGTCCCACTCCGCCGGCATGTGGACAAACGGGAATTTCATATTTCGCAGCCATTAGGAGAACAGCTAGGATTTCATTTACACCACCAATACGGCAGCTATCAACCTGGCAGATATCTATTGCACCGGATGTAATTAGTTGTTTGAAGACAACCCTGTTCTGGCAATGTTCACCGGTTGCTACTTTTATTGGTCTTACTGCATCGGCAATAGCTTTGTGTCCCAATATATCATCGGGGCTTGTCGGTTCCTCGATCCACCAGGGTTTGAATTCGGCAAGTCTTTTAACATTGTGAATCGCTTCTTCAACATCCCACTTCTGGTTTGCATCCATCATAAGTTTCATATCGTAACCGATTTCTTCTCTTATTATAGATGCCCTTCGCATGTCATCTTCAAGATTGGAACCGACTTTCATCTTTAAATATTTCCAGCCATCTTTTTTTGCCTCACGGCAAAGATGCCTTATTTTTTCATTACTATATCCCAGCCATCCAGCAGAAGTAGTATAAGCCGGGTAGCCATTCTCAAGTAAAAATTTTATTCGCTCCTGTTTTGAGCTTTCTTTTTTCTTTAATATTTGCAGCGCTTCTTCTTTTGTTATTGCATCCGTGATATAAGTAAAATCTATACAGGAGATAAATTCTTCCGGCGACATATCTGCAACAAGTTTCCATAACGGTTTCTTTTCAATCTTTGCATAAAGATCCCATACAGCGTTAACAATTGCCCCTGTTGCGAGATGGATAACTCCTTTTTCAGGTCCGAGCCATCTGAGCTGACTGTCACCTGTAATCATTTTCCAGAAGCCAGCCATATTTTGAGTGAAAGAACCGAGCGTCTTTCCTTTAATAAGATATGAAAGTGAATTAATTGCCTGGACACATAATTCATTTCCTCTCCCAATAGTAAATGTAAGTCCATGTCCTTCAATACCATCAGGGTGATCTGTCCTGAGAATTACGTAAGCTGCAGAATAATCAGGATCAGGATTCATTGCATCCGATCCATCGAGAGTTTTGCTGGTGGGGAACCTTATATCTTTTGCAATTACTTCTTTAATTGTTATAGACATGGTTTTGCGATATTATAAGGAAAATTTTTCTTATCATTAAAAATAACAGATTTTTAACTAAGGTGAGAAAAATAGAGAATAAAATATTTAATTTTTTCTGTTGAGTGGATGTATTTACTTGTTAGATCTTCCAATGCGAACGTTTAGAGTCTGGTAGGAGTGCGATGAATTCGCCAAATGCAGAGTCTCATACTTTCATAGATTACTGGGTTAAGTCTAACATAAAAACTATTTAGCCGAATATTTCTTTAAACAACTTTTCTTTATTTAACTTAGATTGCCACTGACGATGGCGTTTAACAGATTCTGTTCTTTTTTGGCTTGCGATGGTAAGAAACCTGCTGGTTTCTAATGGTCCTAACTTTTCAGTTAATAGTCTTATTGCCCTGTTAAATAATTCTTCTTCATTTATATATTCACTTGGTCTCATTTCAGCTCCTCCTTTATACAAAATTCAATTGGATTTAATCTTCTATTTCAGTTTTTGTCCTTTTACTTCGTTTTGAAAATTTATCATCACAAGTAATTAAATAATCTGCTAATTGTTCCGCAAAAAGCTAAATGAACAGAATCAGCAATCCCAAAATTTATTAAAACTAATTCATCAGCTCTCTTTTTAGCTTTTACATAATCATAGTCCGGCTCTTTTCCATATACATCCAGAAGATGAACAACTTGAATTTTCTCACGTATATCTTCAATACTTGCAGTCTCTTTAAAATGCATTGAAGAAATCACCATCTCATAAATATTTCTTTGAATCCCATTCAGGATTAAATAATAAGCATCTGTCTCTAATCTAATTCGCATAATATTTTGATTATCAAATGGTCGACATAATGTACAAACATCAAGATATAATTTCTTCATTTACTAAACTGAACAGTTATTACAAAATTGATTTATAAATATCTTCAATATCTCAATAAACATAAAGTTAAATTTTGAATTAATTCAAATCAGGTTTCTGGGTTCAAGATGCCGGACCAGTTCCCGAATTTTACTCAGCAAATTTTTTTATGACGATTCTATACAACCTGTACAGGAATCTGGACATAAAAACCTTCTAAAACTTTCCAAAATGAAAGAAAACGGCTAAAATTATGTGGCATTTCCTTTGGCTCTTACTATTAAAAACTGAGGACTAAAAAAATGAAAAAGATATCAATATACGGTTTTGCAATAATCACTTCGCTAGTTTTATCAGCGTGTGAGTTATATGAGCCCGACGATTATTACTATGATTATGATCCTCCTGCAGTACCGGGAGGAATAGTAGTGATCAATGGAGATAACAGGGTAGATCTTTACTGGGATGATAACTATGAAGATGATCTTGCCGGCTATAATGTTTACTATAGCTATGAATATGACGGCAAGTATACTTTGATCGGGTCGTCGCAAACAAGTTACTTTATTGATTGGGAATCGGCAAACGGTGTTACTTATTATTATGCCGTTACTGCATATGATTACAACGGCAACGAGAGTGAACTAAGCTATGATGTTGTATATGCTACTCCGAGACCGGAAGGATTTAACCAATCAATTTTTAACTATAATAAATATCCTGAAAATTCCGGCTATTCATTCTCAAACTATTCTGTTGTTCCTTATGATGACCTTGGATCGGATTTCTTCTTTGAGAACTATGATGGTGAATTTTATCTCAATGTTTGGGACGATACCGATATTCAGAATATGGGACAAACGTATGATATATATGATATTCCTTATGCACCAGCTTCCGGATGGAACCCTTCTAAATATGAACTGGCAGTCGTTGGTCACACTTATGTAATTTGGACATGGAATAACCATTTTGCCAAAGTCAGAGTAAAAAGCATTACAAATGATAGAGTAGTTTTCGACTGGGCATATCAGCTCGTAGAAGGTAACAGGGAACTTAAGCTGAATACCAAAAAGGGCAAAAGGGAACCATTACAAAAGGAAAAATTAACCGGGAGGCATAATGCAGGTAGCAATTAACCCTGATAGATTTCGATTCAATTATTATTTAAATTTAATTACATAATGAATAAAGTTAGCAGTACGCCGATAATTTTGATCTTAGTATTAAATATTTTCCTGGGTAGGTTAGCTTCTGCCCAGGAAAAAAACTTTTTAAACAAATTCGATTCAAGCAAGAACAATGCTGCTCCTGTACAAATGGTATTCAGCAGGATTGAATCTGCAATTTCACAGGGTGATGTAGCTATTCTTTCATCTTACATTGGCTCACAAACATATTTGAGCTTATCTAACGGGACCAGAGGTTATTATTCTTCGAACCAGGCATATTATTTACTGGAAGATTTTTTCAGAATCTATAGTGTTAGTTCATTTCGTTTTGAAAACCTGAATACGAATGAAAATGTTCCTTATGCAACCGGCATATACAATTATGAATTCAAAGGAAAAAGGAATGAAACACAGGCGTATATCTCTTTAAAGAAAATTGGGCGCAGCTGGAAGATAACTCAAATAACAATAAACTAATGTCCGCGATATTTATCAGATTTTTAAAAGGCGATGGAAAGTTTTTTACTATCGTCTTTTTTATTTTAATTCTGGTCTTGGCTATCGGGATTATTACTCCTACAATTACCAGTCACAAAGAAAATAAATGGAATGAGGAACTCGATTCGAAAGTCCTGGGGATAGAAACTACGGTTATTAAACTTTTTAGAGATAAAGAAAAGAAGCTCCTTCTCACTGGTGAAATACTGAAAGAAAGCCTTTCGGAAACCTTGAGCCAGCCAAATACTTCATACAGGGGTTTAATTAGGCTTGTGAATGAAGAAAAATACAGTGAATACTCTATAGAGGTTTTGGCTCCCAACGGAAGAATCATTGCATGGAATGAAAGCATAGCTGTACGGGAAGAAAATATTTTTCCGCTGGCTTTCCCGTTAGGAGAAATTTATTTTCATAATACTGAATTAGTAACATATCTGACAGTAACCGATACAGTCGTAATAGAACATGATGCATTTTATCTTATACTTTCTTTGCCATTCGAGAAACATTATAATATTCAGAACACCTACTTTAAGGATATTAGTTTTTCTAATGATCTGACTAACAGGTTCTATACCCAGTTTAATATTGGATTCAACTCCTTTTCCGAAAAATCTAAAGACGGGAGAAAACATTCCTTTGAATTATTAAATAACAAAAACAAAAAAATCGGAGTTGTAAGTTTTGTCAAACCTTCACTGACTTCATTTATTAACTCAATAAATACTCTTTCTGCTGATTTTCAGGCAGTGCTTGTAATTGGAGCGTGTTTTATAATTGCGTTTGGTTTCAGGAAGGATTTTAGAAACATAAAGTACAGAACAGTCCGGTTTATTATATTGCTGATTTATATTGTACTCCTTAGGTTACTTCTTTATGTTCTTAATATGCCTGCCCGTTTTATGGATGGAGTTCTCACAGACCCCGCTTATTTTTCCTCGGCTTTTTCGGGCGGTATAGTAAAATCTCCGGTTGAGTTATTTATTACTTCTTTTTTCTTCCTTGTTATTGCAGTTTACCTATTCAAGAATATTCTTCATTATTTGAAAGATGAAACCGTTAAAAAAACAGATATTAAATTATTACAGCTTATTATAATTTTTTTTCTTGCAGTCGTTTTTTTTCTCTCGGTAAGAGCGGTTGCGGCGACAATTAAAAGTGTAATTTTTGATTCTGCTATAAGATATTTTAAAGAACCGGATCTAATACCCAACCTGCCTTCCTTTTTTATGAATCTGAACGTATTGATTTTTGGGGCGGGTTGTATATTGCTGCTAAGTTGTCTTATAATGCTGATAATTTTCTTTTTCTCGAAACTCAATAAAAAAGATAATGTAAAAAGTTTTTTTACTGCCTTCCTGGTTTTTGAAATTCTCGGTGTTGTTTTTCTCTTTGTACAAAGAGAACCGTTGGTCACGCCTTTTATAATGTTTTTTATTGTAGGATTTATTTTTGTCCTGTCATATCATTTTTACAAGAGAGAGGCGGGTTCTTATAACTATATTTATGCGACTCTGGCAGCCTCGTTAATAACGATAATGCTCTTAAATCATTTTAATCTCGAACTTGAAAGAGATTCATTAAAAACAGTTGCTTATGAAATTAACAGACCAAATGATAATCTTTTGCATTTTCATATTGAAGAAACATTAAACAGTGCGGCTTCCAACCAGACAATTGTTAATTATTTCTTAAGAAGAAATACTAATTACGATGCCGTCGCTTTTTTAATCTGGTGCAACAGTTCACTTCAAAGGGAATCTTTACATTCTTCGGTCTCGCTCTATAATCGTAATAAAGAACTAACGGGCAGTTTTTCTATGGGAATAGATCACCCGGTTTTATCCCGGTACAATTTTAATGGTTTAGCATTAGGAAAATCAAAAATATTTGTACCCGAAAAAGCATCGGAAAATTATGACCAGATTTTTACCGGGATAATCCCTGTATCGGTGAAAGGAATACCTATAGGATATATTTCTGCAACAGTTGTTTTTGATTTACAATTAATTGGTAACAGGGGAATTCCCGATTTCCTTGAATCGGGAGAGAATGTTTTAAGTCCTGCTGTTGATGTAAGGCAACTGAAAATTTTTGAATTCGCAGATTCCAGGGTAAGCAGAGTTTACGGTGACATTTATCCTTCACGCGACCAGGTAGAACCGATTTGGGATGCACAGTTCTCCCAGGACAATGAGGCCTGGTTAACTCTGACTTTAAATGACGAGGAATATCTCACTTATCTTGTTAGAACATTAAACGGAGACAGTCAAAAAATAATTGCAGTTCTTTTACGCGAAAAACAATTTACATGGAACCTTTTCAACTTTTTTAAAATTTTTGTCATTCATAGCTTTTTTATTTTAATTCTTTTTACTTTGATTTCACTTTCAAGAATTAAAAAAATAAAATATACCTTCAAAGCGCAGGTTTTAATAGCTTTTCTCTTTATCTCGATAATACCGGTTGTTGTACTGGCGATTTATAACAGGCAGGTTGTAAAAGAAAGAAGTCGCACAGCCATAATAAATGAGCTAAGCGAGAGAGCCAGTTATTTGGAAAATCATATACTTGTGCAGAATGCAGAACATCCTGAAAGGGATCTAAAAGCTCTCTTTCAGAGTGCAGGTAAAGAACTGGGAATTTCTTTCGGTACTTATGAAGTAACCAACCAGACATTTAATTTAAGCGAGCAATATTATAACACAGGTTTATTTCCCTATAAGCTTAATCCGCAGGCTTATTACCATTTAAATTATCTTAGCTACAGGGAATACCTGACACATGAAAAAGTTGAAGATTTTGAATATGATTCCTTTTATAAGAAAATAAGTGTTGACGATAAAAGCTTTATTATAAGCGTAAACAATGCCTTCAACAAAGTCGATGTTATTTTTTCAACGATGGATATGGATATATTTTTATTCGGTATCTATTCTCTCGCTGTGCTGATAATCATTATCATAAGTACTATCCTTGCAAATAACATATCTGCACCGATAAGGAGACTTACAAAGGCAACCGTTTCAATTGCACAGGGAGATATGAATGTAGAAATTGCTAATAAGGAGAAAGGTGAGATAAGAGATCTCGTTGAGAGTTTTAATTCTATGACAAGAGAGCTGCAAAAAAATCAAATTGAACTTGCGGAGCTCGAGCGTGAAAATGCCTGGAAAGAAATGGCTAAACAGGTTGCGCACGAAATCAAAAATCCTCTTACACCCTTAAAACTTTCTGTTCAGCAATTAATAGCTACATTCAGGGACAAATCGGACAAATTCGATTCTGTTTTTGAAAAAGTAACGCAAACAATACTGGCGCAAATTGAAAACCTGAGTTCTATTGCTACCGAATTTTCGAGATTTGCCAAAATGCCCAGTTTAAAACTAGAAATTGCCGATTTGATTCCTGTACTTAAGGATACACTTAACCTGTTCGTGGATGAGAAAATTAATATTAAATTAAATAGTGAAGTTCATTTTGCCGAAACCGAAACTGATATAAACCAGTTCAGAAGAATGACTATCAATCTCATCAGGAATTCAATTCAGGCTGAATCGACCGGGATCAATATCCACGTAAAATTAATTGACAACGATTTTGTATTCTTATTCTCAGATAATGGAAAAGGAATATCGGCAGAAAATAAAGATAAGATATTTGAACCGAGTTTTACTACAAAAGAAAAGGGCATGGGAATCGGGCTTAAACTGATAAAAAGATTTCTCGAAGGAATTAATGGGAACATTATTTTACTTGAAACTTCGGATAAGGGTACTACTTTTAAAATAACTATTCCGAAGTTTAGTAAATGATGAATCAGAAAAAAACTGTTTTAACGCCTCACCAGGCATCCGCACTACATTATAAAAATCATGTCTCTTTAACTGCCAATGCAGGGTCGGGCAAAACCTTTGTGCTATCGCAAAGGTATCTGGAGATAGCTGTTACTGAAGGAATTCCTCTTAGAAATATAGCCGCAATAACATTTACAGATAAAGCGGCAAGTGAACTTTACAAAAAGATAGCCGGAGAAGTAGAGCAAAGATTAATCTTCTTTCATGATGATGAAACCAGGAAAAAGCTGGAACGAATAAGAAGACAGCTTGTTTCAGCCAACATTTCAACAATACATTCATTTTGTGTAGATATACTCAGGGAATTTCCTGTCGAAGCTTCACTCGATGCTAACTTTCAGCCGATCGATGAAAATCTTTCAAATGAGTTAATCGAGCTATCGGTTGAAGAAGTTATAAAATCAGCTTTTGAACATTCTGAGGAAATAAATGAGCTTAAATATCTTATAAGAAACTTTTCATCGAGAAAAATTTTTGCAGATGAATTATTCTTTCTTATCAAGAATAGAAAAAATGTTACAGAGCTCGTTGATAACGTATATAATAAATCTGAAAAGGAAATTTCGGAACATTTCTATAATTCTTTTTTAGAATTAGCCGGTAAAATATTCTTAAAGAAAAAAGATATTTTTCTAAAAAATCTTCACTCCATTAATGATGCTGTGCTTGCAAAAGTCCGATGGAATCAGACGGCAAAATCTGTTGAGTTGCTTCTTAATAAATTAGATATTGAAACCGGTACGGAAATTCTTTTACAAGCCCTTGGAGAGATACGCGAACAGATTTGTACCGGCAAAGGGACAATAAAAATTCGCGGTTATGCAGAAAAGGATATCAGGCAAAGTGTAGCCCACGAAATAGATGAAGTTGAAAAATTTATACAGGAAACCGTAGGGATAAATGTCCCTTCCAATCATAAACAAATTGAGATTGAATTAGCAAGGCTCGGGAAGACCGTAATCAAATTTTTTAACAAGGTTGCTGCTTTATATGAGCAAAAGAAAAGGGAAAAAGGTTATGTGGATTATGAAGATATTCTACTTTATACTAAAGAGATTTTAAAGAATGCTTATGTCCGCACTTCATTATCGGATAAATATAAGTACATAATGATAGATGAATACCAGGACACAAATGAAATACAATATCATATATTTCTGCCGATCCTGGATTATTTAAAGACAGGAAATCTTTTTGTTGTAGGCGATGAAAAGCAAAGTATTTATATGTTCCGGGATGCGGAACTGGAAGTGTTTACCGAAACAAAAAAAAATATTCGTGATACTTCCGGTTCCCAATTCCTCTTAAATCTGCCAGACAGTTTTAGGATGGCGCCAGCTGTTTGTTCGTTTACAAATCTTCTTTTTAAAAATCTCTTTTCTCAACCGAATGAAATGTATAACGAAGTACAATATTCGGAATTAATATGTGCAAGAGGCGATGATATTAAAGGTGAAATTGAAATTCTTATCGGGGATGAGGATGAAACCTCGCCCGATTCCGAGCCTGAATTAGTAGCAAAACGTATTTTAAACCTGCTTGATGAAAATAAAGAAATTATCTGGAGTAATATTGCCGTTCTTGTAAGAAAAAGAAAGTCATTCAAGGATTTGGAGAAAGTCTTTTCAAAGTATAGAATTCCTTTTAACGTTGTGGGAGGAACCGGTTTTTACCAGCGTCAAAGTGTTTACGATGTGTATAATTATTTTTCTTTTCTTCTTGATAAAAATAATGATACGGCACTTGTCGGAATATTGAGATCGCCTTTTTTTAATCTATCCGACGCACAAATCTTTGAAATATCGCGCCAGAGAGATATGAAGTACTGGGACAAATTGAAAAGTTTTTGTGAATTGCATCCGGAGTTATACTTTATCATGAGTTCTATCAGGGAAAATCTCACATTATCTAAAAGTTACGATCCTGCAAGCTTATTAAGAAAGATTTTTAACGAAACAAATTATCTTGCAGTGCTTACTTCAAAATTAAACGGGCAGCAGGAATTAGCTAATATCGATAAACTGATAAATCTTACCACCTCCTTTAATCAGCAGGGATTTAGAACTTTGTATGACTATGTCAGTTTTCTAAAAGAATCAATTGATAAAACTGATGATGAGTCTCAGGCTGCGGTTGCTGAAGAATCAAACTCGGTGAAAGTGTTGACTATTCATCAGGCAAAAGGATTGGAGTTTAAAGTTGTATTCCTTTTTAACTGCAATGAAACTTCACCAATAAGTACAGTCCGTTCTAAAAATATAACGGTGAACAAGGAAGTAGGTCTGTTAACCAAAGTGCCTTTGAATGAGAATTATTTCTCGGATTATGGATCGGCTCCGGTAGTAAATATTCATAATCATATAGCACGACGAAAAGATCTGGCTGAAATAAAAAGACTGTTTTATGTGGCTATTACACGCACTATGAATTACCTCTTTATAACAGGTTCTTATAAAAAAGATTTTCATTATAGTGAAAATTCCTTCCTGGGACTTTTACTGGAAGGATCGGGGATTAATCTTAATTCCGAATCGTTTAAAATAACTTCCGATCTTAAATTGTTAAAAAGAAAGACTGAAGGATTTGAAACTGTCTCTGAAAAAGTTAACGTAACTATCCCTGTAATTAAAAAAATTGAAGAATATAAAAGAAGCGATAATGCTCTTGTTATTAATAAATTACCGGAGAACCTGGAGTTAGAAGAAATCAGGGATTTGCCCGAAGGGGAAATAATTTCTGCTACTAAAGTTTCAATATTTCATCAATGTCCGCTTAAATATAAACTTACTTATGAATATGGATTTTCGGGACTGATGAATCAAATTCATAACTGGAATAACGGGAAAAATAATCAGAAGTATGAATTTCAACCTATTGAAGATAGCATTGAAAATAAAGGGAGCGATGAGCCTAAAAAATCTTTATATATGTTCAGTGATATTAAAGGAAGGGTGATTCATAAAATTTTGCAGCAGGAGACGGAAAAATCGGAATTGAGGGAAACTGCTGTGAGAATAATAAAAGAAGAAACCGACGTTTTCAATAATGACAATAATCTTTTTGATGAATTAACCGATGAAATTGTTTCCGATCTTCTTCATTTTTATGAATCTGATACTTTTTCGGAAATAAAAAAGAGAAGCAATTATAGCAGTGAGGTTGAAATTTATACCAAAGAAAAAGATTATTTCTTATATGGAATAATTGACAGGCTAATATTTGATAAAGACAAAGCTATAATAATAGACTTTAAAACCGATAATTTGCCTCAAAATGAAATTGGAAAAAGATTTGAAACTTATTTAACTCAATTAAAATTTTATTCCTATATTGTGAGCCGGTTATACAGGGCTATTGAAGAGTTTCATCTTAAAATCGTTTTTATAAAATATCCCGATGAAAATGCGAGCCTTACCGTAAGGAAGGATGACTTAACGCAAATAAAAAGCGAGATTGGCGAAATGGTTAGTGCGATAAGAGCTAACACTTTTAAGAAGAATCTCAGCCATTGCAAGGATTGTATCTTTGCAATTAATCACAATCAGTGTATAATGAAATAAATATTTGGAATTTTAAATTAATGCAGAAAATAATATCACAAATAAGAGATATAGTAGTAATAGAAAAAGAACTGGTTAATAATCCCATCGGTATTCTTGCACTGAACCTGAAGGATGAAAAGATTACTCAACTGGCAATTACATTTCTTTATCAGGATAAAAACGTCTATTTCTTTTTTAAAGATAACGATGAAGAGTTTGAACACATAAAACTGGATTGCAAAGTAAGTTTTACTATAGTAAAGAATGATAAAATAAAAAAGGCTCAAAAGGCTGATTTTACCCCCCTGTATAATATCCTTTCTGTTTCTGTTTCAGGTTTGATAAAAGTTGTTGATGATCCCAAGTTAGTTGATACACTTAGGGAAAATTATATCAAAAAATATTCTAAAGTAGTTGAAAAAGATGAAAGCCCGAAGTTAAGCAAGGTGGTTTTTATAGACACGGAAGAAATACAGGCATACGAAGAAACGGGAGGTTGATTTGGAAATTGCTTCTGTCATATTTCTTTCGGTCTGTAACAAATATTTTTTTTCGCACTCAATTGTATCTAACCTCAAACAATTTCAAATAAGCTCACTTTTCAAATCTTTCAATTTAAGCACAAGGAAAAAATTTTCCTTAAAAAGTGAAACATCGGTATTGACTCATGCTTAACTATGTCTGGATAACACTACTTTTTCTGGGGATTGCTACAGGCTTAACCACGGATATTATTGACAGGAATAATAATAAATACAGGAATAATGAATCTCTGCCTGTAACGATTTCATTTCCATATACCTTCGATTCTACAATTAAAAAATCTTATGATGCAAACCTCTTAATTAGTAAAGAAGATTTTAATTCTTTTTATGATGAAGACATTTCTGCAGACTTATCTTTCCCCGCAAAAGTTTCAGTTAATCCGGATGATAAAAAAATATCCCTCTTCTTTAAGACAAATAAAGAGAGCCCGAAAATATTCCGTGAAATAGCATCTATGAGTGGAGAAGAAGATGATTTGTCGGGAAAGATAAGCGGGATTTCACAAATCTCCGGGAAAGAAGTAAAAGCCGGTATAACCCTCGAAGAGGTTTTGTTCCTTAAAATGAAGAAGATAACAAACTCTGCGATAGATTATGCTAAAATATCTGTAAATATTGCTTTAGGCTTAATTGGAATTATGGCACTTTGGCTCGGAATAATGAAGATTGCAGAAACAGCCGGATTGATTGGGATTATAGCAAACTGGATGAAACCTTTAACTAAAAAATTATTCCCCGATGTTCCTTCAGATCATCCGGCGGTGGGATCGATGATAATGAATATTTCTGCAAATATGCTTGGATTAGGTAATGCCGCAACACCCTTCGGGCTTAAAGCTATGGAAGATCTCGATAAACTCAATCCAAACAAAGGTACAGCGACAAACTCAATGGTTACTTTCCTGGCGATTAATACTGCTGGCATGACACTTATTCCTGCGACAGCTATTGCCGTTCGCGCTGCCTCAGGAAGTTCGGATCCCGCAATAATTATCGGAACTTCTTTGTTTGGTGCTTTCTGTGCTACTGTAACCGGAGTTTTAGCAGCAAAAATCCTGGAGAAATTTCCTCTTCAGAAGGGAATTCTATCCGGCATGATTAAGAAACATAAACGGGGAATTTTAATTTTTATAGGATTGGCTATAATAAGTTTGTTACTTGTTTTTACAGGAATGGGAAAAATGGTTGGTTCGTCATTAAGGTTTTTAAATCCCGAAACATTTAAAACCGTGATTGAACTTATATCGACATTAGCAATTCCTTTGTTGATATTTATCTTTGTTGGATTTGGAGTTTACAAAAAAGTAAAAGTATATGAACAATTTGTAGAAGGGGCTAAAGAAGGATTCAACATTGCTGTTAGAATTATTCCTTACCTTGTAGCGATACTTGTAGCAATTGGTATTTTCAGAGCCGGCGGTGCAATGGACTTGCTTGTCACATTGCTCATGCCGCTTACGGATTTTATCGGTATGCCTGCAGAGGCTTTGCCGATGGCATTAATGCGCCCTCTTTCCGGCAGCGGCTCGCTCGGGATAATGGCTGAGATTATGTCTGTGCACGGACCCGATTCTTTTATAGGTATTTTAGTATCTACTTTCTTCGGAAGTACCGAAACTACTTTTTACGTTCTTGCCGTTTATTTTGGGGCGGTTAATATAAAGAGGACAAGACATGCCGTGCCAGCCGGATTACTTGCAGATGTGGCTGGAATATTAGGCGCTCTTTTTATAGTAAAACTTTTGTTCGGTTAATTGATGAAAGTATTTGTAACAAGAGAGATATCTGAAAAAGCTATTCATCTTTTAAAGAAAGAGAAATTCCGGGTAAGTGTTTATAAGAAAGATAAACCAATTCCAAAGAGTGAATTAATTAAAAATGGAAGGGATGCAGATGCTATTATAGCACTTTTAACAGAGAAGTTCGATAAAGAACTTATTGATAAAATTCCCAAATGCAGGATAATAGCTAATGTAGCTGTCGGTTATAATAATATCGATATAGAGTATGCCACAAAGAAAAAAATAGTAGTTACAAACACTCCTGACGTTCTGACTGAATCCACATCCGATCTTGCACTGGCTCTAATACTTGCATGCTCAAGAAGATTAATGGAAGGCGAAAGAATGGTCAGAACAGGAAAATTCAAAGGATGGAAACCCAAACTTCTTCTGGGAATAGAATTGAAGAACAAGGTTGTTGGAATTATTGGAGCGGGGAGGATTGGTACTGAAACGGCTGTAAGAGCTAAAGCTTTTAAAACGAAAATAGTTTACTTTTCCAGAAACAGGAATTATGAATTGGAAAAGAAAACAGGCGGAGTAAAAGTACCGTTGGAAACCTTGCTAAAAAAATCAGATATAATTTCTATTCATCTCCCTCTTAATAAAGGGACCTATCATTTGATAGATAGGAAAAGACTTTCCTTATTAAAAAGATCAGCTGTTTTGGTTAATACGTCTCGTGGTGAGGTTATAGACGAGAAGGAATTAGTAAAAATACTTAAACAAAAAAAAATTTTTTCCGCTGGTTTCGACGTGTATGAAAATGAACCAACTATTAATCCCGGGCTATTAAAACTTGATAATGTTATTTTGCTTCCGCATATCGGAAGTGCAACTGAAGAAGCGAGGTCAGCAATGGCAATACTTGCTGCTAAGAATGTAAGTAATGTGCTTAAGGATAAAAAAGCTTTAACTCCCGTTAATAAATTAAGATGAAAAATGACCAACACATTAAAAATTCAAATTCCAATAGTTGAATATCTATTGGTTAATAAGTAATTTAACTTTACGGAGAACTACTAATGAGAATTGGGATTCCAAAAGAAAATCATAAAGAAGAAAGGCGAATTGCTTTAACTCCTGCCGGAGTTGATGCTCTAACAAGAGCCGGGCATACTGTTTTTATTGAATCCGGGGCAGGATCGGGAAGTAATTTCAGCGATGGTGATTTTGTAAAAACCGGCGCTACTATTGTGTATAGTAAAAATGAAGCTTTTAACCTTTCTGAGATGATTGTAAAAGTTGCTCCCCTTGTAGAAGACGAAGTGGATATGCTTCAGGAAAACCAGGTCTTATTTTCATTTTTACACCTTGCTGTTGGTAACAAAAAAATTATTACTGAACTCCTGAGGAAAAAAATTACTGCCATCGGTTATGAATTAATAGAAAAAGACGGAGGACTTCCCGTTTTACATTCTATGAGTGAAATTGCAGGTCAGCTTGCCATACAGGTTGCCGAAAGATACCTTGAGAGTTTCAACAAAGGGGGGAGGGGTATCTTATTAGGAGGTATTCCTGGTGTAGCGCCTGCAGCAGTTGTAATATTAGGAGCGGGAGTTGTAGGTAAGACGGCTGCCAGGGCTGCGCTTGGAAGAGGCGCACAAGTTATTGTTCTCGACAAAGATTTACAAAGGCTGCGCAGTCTTGAAAACGAATTCAGAAGGAGAATAACTACTGTAATGGCTAATACCTATACTATTTCGCGCGGAGTTAAGTTTGCCGATGTTTTGATCGGAGCTGTTCTTATAAAAGGTGAAAAAACTCCTCATCTTGTAACTGAAGATATGGTAAAACAAATGAAGAAAGGTGCTGTAATTGTAGATGTCTCAATCGACCAGGGTGGCTGTGTAGAAACCAGCAGGCTAACTACTGTTTCGGATCCTGTTTTCCTGGCTCATGATGTAATTCATTATTGTGTTCCCAACATGCCTGCTCTTGTATCAAGAACTGCCAGCTATGGTTTAAATAATGCGGCATTCGGGTATGTACAAAATATTGCTGAGAATAGTCTATCAAATGCTCTTTTAGAGGATCCAGGATTATCAAAGGGAGTGTGCACTTATCAGGGGTATTGCTCGAATGAAGCAATAGCAGATATTTTCAAGGTTGAATTCAGGCGTTTGCGAGTTTTCTCTACCAATTGATAGAGGGGATAATCTTTTTTTAGTTAAATCTTAAAAAAATCGCTCGTCTTGATGTGATCTTTTTTTTTAATGGAATTTATATGATTGCTGTAATCGGAGATATTCACGGTTGTTTTTACACACTTAAGGATTTAATCTCAAAAATAAGAGATAAGTATCCAGGTATAGAAATTTACACTGTGGGGGACCTTGTCGACCGGGGAAATTTCAGCTACGAAGTAATTGAATTTATTAAAGCTGAAAATATTAAATTCACTGCCGGCAATCATGATTATATGTTCTACCATTTTATCAATCAGCCGGGAAGTGAAATGGGAAGAATGTGGATTTATAACGGCTCTGAAACAACAGTTAATTCTTATTCTGAAAGAGTGGATGAGATGCACAAGCATCTTGAATTTATTTTTAAAGCCCCGCTTTTTTACGATCTGCCCGACTGTTTTATTTCTCATGCCGGTATTTCTTCATATTATAAGTCCCGCCTTCCGAGAAAAGTACTCAGCAATATTGAGCAGATTAATAAGGTTATTAGTTCAAACCTTATGAGCGATCATGGAATTTTGTGGACAAGAGATTCTCTTATGGACCTCGGTAAGTTACAGGTGGTCGGTCATACAAGACAGAGAGAAGTAATTTATCATGAAAAGAATAACGTAGCATATATTGATACCTCTGTTTATACTGGAAATAAGTTGAGCTCGGTAATTATAAAGAATAGTGAAATAATTGATATTTTAGATGTCTCTACATATAAAAGAGATATTGAATAATCATTCCCCTATAACATTTTTTTATTATTATAATATTTATTTTTATATTATTACATAGCTAAGTATTGGCAGGGGTAGTATTATTTTTTAGGTATTGGTCATGCATAAAAGTTTCTTACAATATTCAAAACCCCTAATTATTTGCAATACCGTTGGTTTAATCCTTTTTATATTTTTTAATTTATCCTGTAATGCCCCAAGGGTAAATCCATTCGATCCTTTAAATCCCGAATACGATTATGGTATTATCGAAGGGTCTGTACAAACGTCGAACTTCCCCAGAGCCGGAATTGAAAATGTCAATATACTTTGGCAGCCGGAAAATATCATAACTAAAACAGATGCTAATGGAAGGTACAGGTTTAATAACATTCCTCTTGAAGACGGGACATTGATCTTTTATAAAGATGGTTATAAATCCGATACACTTGAAATAAGCTGGGGAACTTCCAAAAGACAATTTACCCAATTGTATCTTAACAGGGTACCTGTGCTTGATAGTGTTTTGATATATACTAATGTTATTAATCAGTCCGTAAGGTATGAACTTTTTGTAAAAGCCTGGATAACTGATCTTGATGAATATGTAGATACCGTTTTTGTTTATAATTCAGTACATAATCTTAAGAAACCGCTGGATAATGATTACCAGGCAACAATAACTCCGGGTGAATTGAATCTAACTGATATCGAACAAACTGTTGGATTGGATTTGTTTATAATTACCAAAGATTCAGAAGGTAATGAATTTACAATCGGGAGCGATAGAGTAACACGCGTTATAAAAGAAGAAGTTACAGGTCAGTTGCCGTCTAATGATGATACAATTGCTCTTCAGCCAATTAATTTTCAATGGGATAAATACAGCGCAAACTATTATTTTACCTATACTTTAGAAGTTTTTACTCAATCTACGCTTGTTCATAAAAAAGATAATATACCGTCAGATTCTACTTCTTATAGTATGACAGAGACCTTATCAGCAGGGAGTTATTACTGGGTGATATGGATTATAGACCAATATCAAAACCGTTCGAGATCAAAAGCAGCAACTTTCCGAATTCAATAACAAATATTTTGTTATCTTTGGGGAGAAAAGCAAAGGGCAGAAATGAATTTTTACGAACCGGATACCATAGAAAGAATCAGGCTGATATCCAAGGAACAGTTTGATACGCTTTATCAAATAAGCAGGATATTGAATTCTGTTAATTATACCGACAGGCTTATAAGCGACACACTGGACCTTGTTATTGATGTTGTAAATGCAGAACGCGGGCTTTTCGTTCAATATGACGAAATTAAAAAACAGTTTAGCATTATTACTGCAAGAAATATTCAGAAAGAGGACATCGCCGATCTTTCTGAGTTTTCGTCAGGTATTCTTCAGAAGGTGGTAGAAACTGGGCAGCCATGCTTGTACCACGATGTACAAAGCGATCCGAATATTTCACAGTTTCAAAGTGTTCAGCTTCAGAATATCAAATCTGTTCTTGGTGTACCGATAATTAAAAATGAAAGAATATGGGGTGTAATTCTGGCAGACAGCAGGATGAACAGGAAAGAGTTTAATGAGGAGAATCTGATCTTCCTCGATTTTTTCTCAAACATTGTCTCCCTCGCCCTGGATAAAATAAGCAAGTTAGAAACACTGGAAAAAGAGAATATCCTTCTGCGCAATAGGATTGAAGCTGAGAAAAAAATTCCCAAGCTGATTGGGGAAAGTGTGGTTATGCAAAAACTTGCTCTTCTCATAAATAAGGTTGCACGCACAGATGCAACGGTTTTATTGCTTGGTGAAAGTGGAACGGGCAAAGAGCTAATAGCAAGAGCAATTCACGACTTAAGCGACAGGAACGATAAACCCTATCTTGCCCAGTTCTGCGGCTCTATTCCTGATACTTTACTTGAGAGCGAATTATTTGGATTTAAGAAAGGAGCTTTTACGGGTGCTTCTTTTGATAAGAAAGGGCTTTTTGAAGTAGCAAGCGGTGGTACATTTTTTCTTGATGAGATCGCTGACATATCTTTGGCTCTTCAGGCAAAATTATTAAGGGTACTGCAGAGTAAAGAGATAATGCGTTTGGGAGATACTAAAGTCATTCAGATTGATGCGCGTGTAATAGCTGCGACAAATAAAGATCTTAACCTTCTTGTTAAAGAAGATAAATTCAGGGAAGATCTTTTTTACAGGCTTAATGTATTTCCAGTTAAAATTCCTCCTCTTCGTGAACGGATTGGTGATGTGCCTTTATTAACCTATCATTTTATAAAGAAATTTTCTGACAAAAAAATTCATATTGAAACTGACACGATGAAAATGCTTGAGGAATATAGTTGGCCGGGAAATGTTAGGCAACTGGAGAATGTTATACAAAGAGCTATTATACTTTGCGATTCAAACAAATTGCTTCCTGAACATATTGTACTGGAAGAAGATTCGAAAGATGCTAATTTTATGGGGACGTTGAGAGATTTTGAAAAGGTTCTTCTTTTAAAAAGACTTAAAATGTACAATGAGAACAGGACCTTAACAGCAAAGTCTTTGGGTGTTTCAGTCAGATGGGTACAGCTTAAGCTAAAAGAAATGAATGGAAATAAATAATTTAATACCCAATAATGCATCGAACATCCTGTTCGACAGGTTTGAAATTATTGACACTCTGAAAAAAGATCAGCACACCTCTGTTTATTTAGCAAACCATGTTTACCTGGGAAAAAAAATAATACTTAAAACACTCTCTGCGCTTGAACTGCCGGATCAGACTTTTCTTGACCGGTTTAAAAGAGAAGCAAAAATACTTGCCCGGCTCGACCATCCCAATCTCATAAAAGTTCTTGATTTCGGAACTGCTGGAGACAACTTTTATATATCGTTCGAATATTTTGAAGGAAAAAATCTAAGGAAAATAATTAAGGAGAATAATCTTTCAAATGAACAAAAAATTTATCTTTCTGTTCAGCTCTTTAAGGCTTTAAGCATTGCGCATCAAAACGGGGTGGTACACAGGGATATAAAACCAGAAAACATTTTAGTAAATACAAAACTTGAATTAAAGATTGCCGATTTCGGGTTGGCATTTGTAAGAGACGACCTTTTCTTAACGCACAAATCATCTATTGTGGGTACGCCTGGATATATGTCACCAGAGCAAATAAGAGGTCAGGAGCTTACCCCGCAAACAGATCTTTTTTCGTCCGGCATAGTTATTTATGAATTGTTTACGGGGAAAAATCCTTTTATAGGAAAAGATATCAACGACACAATTAACAATATTCTGAATTTCAATATTGAAAAAGAAATTAAGCTTTCTTCAATACCTTCCGAAATTCAAAACGCTTTATTGAACTTATTACATAAGAATTTCAACAAAAGAACAAAGACAGCACTCGATGCTCTTAACTATTTCGGAATAATTGAGTATAACAAACCACAACCTGTAGCGGAACTTCCCCGGAAAGGCAAGATTAAAGTAAGTATTTTATACTTATCTGCTGTTGTAATAATTATTATTGCCCTGGTAAGAGTTTTTACTCCTGCAGATGATGTTCAAAAAACTGATGACAACCTTATCAGGGAAGATGTAAATACGGCTCCCAAAGAGAACTTAAATAAGAACGACAAGGTTACTGAAACAAAAACAGCTACTAACATCGGTCTTGAAACAAAAAAAAAGCCGGTCACTAAAAAGGAAAATAATATAGAAAAAGTTACTTACGGTGAACTTTTTGTTGAAGCTAATCCCTGGGCAGAAATTTATATTAATAATAGGAAGATTGAGACAACTCCTTTGGAACAGGGTATACAGCTTGACGCCGGAAGTTATGAATTAAGATTAGTACACCCGGATTTTCCTTCTTATTTCGAATCTATAGAGATTAAGCAAAATAAGCTGCGAACAGTTAAAATTAATTTTTATGAAAAAGTTGGTTATCTGGATTGTAAAATTTATCCCTGGGGAGAAATATATATTGACGGGAAATATAAAAGCACAAGCCCGTTATTAAAACCCGTTGTGCTTATGCCGGGTAATTATAGTTTATCTATCAGGAACCCCGGCTATAATAAAGATATTGAAGAAGTAATAACTGTTAAGGCAAAAGAAACACTTACTTTGAGATTTAATTTTGACGATCTGAAGAATAATTAATAAAAACAGTCCTTCCGTAAATTTAACAATAACTTTTTACTTTTGAACATAGGCAGTTGGGCTGGATAGTAAAGCATAAAAGCAAAAAATTGAGCTTATTTAGTAGTATTTGAAATTTATTTTTTCCAGTCAAAAAACTTATATTGATGCCTGAAAGATGCCTTTGTTGGAATAATGAATAAATTTTTAACTGCAATAATTTTCTGTTTGGCTTCCGTGGGACCTCTGCTATCCCAGGATGATAAGGAAGATCTGAAAGATTTAATTCAGAGCTTTAGTAACTTTGAATATTCAGAAGTAATAAGTGAAGCATCTCAATTAATTAATAATAAGAACCATTTTACCAAGCCCGAACTAATTGAGATTTACAGGATGAAAGGGGTTGCTCATTTCTCCCTTTCGGATGAACAACAAGCAAGATCAAATTTTATAGAAATTCTTAAAGTCGATTCTTCGTATGAATTGAATCCATCAAATACCTCACCGAAGATAGTTTCTTTTTTTAATAAAGTGAAAAATTTATATTTATTAAGTATGGATGGGAAGCAAGACAAACCTGCGCTTGTAATATATGATACTCTTTATGTTGAGGTTCCTGTTAAAGTAAGGGATACTTTTTATGAATATAGATTAAAGCAGGCGTTCTTGCGGTCTGTCTTTATTCCCGGGACAGGACATCTTTACCTGGAAGATAATTTTAAATCATGGGCTTTAACTGCACTTTCCGTTGCTTCAATAACTGCGGGAGTTTTATATATTATTGATACTAATAAAAAAGAGAGAGAATATCTGCAGGAAACAGATATAAATGCTGCAGCAGGAAAGTATAACGATTATAACTTTTCCTACAGGATGAGAAATCTTGCTTTTATTAGTTATGCTACACTCTGGCTTTATAGCCAATTCGATTTACTTTTCTTTTCAGAAGGGGAGAACTCGACAGTTTCATCCTACATACCTGACCTCAGATTGCAGCCTAATATGGGATTCTCTTTAAGCTATAAGATTAATCTTTAGATTATTATAGAAAATCCCGCTTTAGAGATTTAGATGAAATATTTAGAGAAAGTGCCATCACAAACAAAGCTACAACACCAATAAGCAAAGATGTTTGGATTAGTTTTCCTGCAGCCATATGGGTGGTATCACTAAAATAAAAGAAATCATGCACCGGGAAAAAGAGGATTATCATAAGAAAAATTAAATATATAATTGTGAAAAGAAATGTTATTGATGCCCCTTGCGAAGAAGCGATCTTAATCGGGTTCTTTTCGCCAAAGTTTGCAAATAAACTCCCCATTCCGAAATTCAGCGATACAAGAGTGACAGTAACGAAAAAAGTATTTATTGATGAAGCTAAAGTTAAAGCGAACGGGTATTTAAGGTGTGAGAAGAAATTAATTAATTGCCCTATAGAGAGAAGTATCACTAAAAAAGTAAAAAATTTAGTCATCAGGAGTTTTGTGCTGTTGACAGGTGAACTTCTTATTTTCCAATAAGCCTGCCCTTCTAAACTTACGAGTGGAAAGACAAATCTTAACGCCAGCGATGCGATCAGAAAAACGTTAAATAAAAAAACTATTAAATAAATAATAGTTCTTAAATTAGTATTGTAAGCATATAAGAGTTTGATATCTAAGCTTGAAATACTTGCAACGAATATTCCAATAAGTACAAGCATTACGATCATATGTAAAAACTGGCTGGGTTCCCTGAAGAAAAGCCAAAATTCTTTTTTTATTATTATCTCGAGCTGAGGTTTGAAAATTGATTTTTTCCCGAAAGCTAAAATGGCAGCCGATCTTTTTTCTTTTTTCCAGTAAGAGAAATTTATTTGCGATGAAACTACAAAAGTTTTGTAATACCATTTCTTTGCAAGGAAAATTGTGAGAAAAAGGAAAAAGGCAGCAACACCAACCTGGGAAATAAAGTATGGTAAAGCTTTTAAATAATTATTGTTTGCAACCCAATACATTGCTTCTGAAATCCAGAAGTTGGGAAGCAAAGTGATTAAACTATTATCAAGAAATCCGAAGTAGCGGTCTACATCCGGATAGTATTTCATAACTTCTGTTACAAGTGAAACGGGGTTACTTACGTTAAAGAATAAAATAAGTGATGAAAAGTATAATAATGATATTGCTGCGAGTATTTTCCGCACTCCAAATTTTTCAGCAAGCTTTAGGATTATCATAAGCAGAATAACGCCCAGGCAGGCTGCTGTAAGCATAAAAGGAATGATTTGAAAAAACAGGGTTATTAAATAGAAATCTATTCCCATGTCAAAATAAGAACCATATCCTAATAAGACAGACGCTATTATTAATAAAAGAGTTGTAGAACTGTGAAAAAAATTGTCGAGAAATTTTACAAAAAAAACATGACGAAATTCAATTGGCTTTGTTATCAGGAAAGATACTTCTTTCGATTTGTATAAAGTTGAAAATGATACGACGGTGTTTCCGACATTAACTGCAAGAAAAAAAATAAAAAGTATAACAGAAATGAAACGATGCAAAAGAAAAGAGCCGATTTTTATCTCTTCGAGAAGATATTCTATGGTATTCTGTGTAAAAATATAAACCCCGAAACCGAAAAATAAATAGACTAAAACAGTTCCGGCATTCTTAAGAACAGAAATGATATTTTTGCCACAGCTGATTTTTAAAAAGCTTATAAGTTTATAATAATATATATGCGGTATTATGGTATTCATTACCTTGTGAGTTCGAGAAAAAGCGATTCAAAGCTGGAATTGATATTTGACTTTAACATTTCAACAGCATCTCTGTTATCTTCAAATATTATTCGTCCGTTTTTAATTATTCCTATCCTGTTGCACAATTCTTCGGCGACCGGTAAACTGTGTGTAGACATGAAGACGGCTGCTCCTTCCGAAGCTTTTTTTCTCAAAAGGTTTTTAACTATTAGCGCACTTTGCGGATCCAGCCCAATCATAGGTTCGTCCAGGATTATTAGTTTTGGGTCATGTAGTATAGCAGAAGCGATTGTTATTCTTTGTTTCATACCCTGTGAATATTCCTCGGTCTTTTTATCAATCCAGGAACCTATCTGGAGGATATCAACGACCTCTTTGATCTTATCATTTATATTTTTTCTTGTCAGATTATACAATCCCCCGCTAAAGTATAAAAATTCTCTGCCGGTTAGTTTGTCGTAAAGAAATGGTTGATCGGGGATGTATCCTATATTTAATTTAGCTGTAACAGGGTCAGATTGAATATCGATATTATCAATTAGAACTTTTCCTGAAGTTGGCGAATAAAGACCAGCTATTACCTTCATAGTTGTTGTCTTTCCTGCACCGTTTTCACCTAAAAATCCGTAAAGATCGCCCTTAAGTATTTTCAGGTTGATATTATCAACAGCGGTAAAAGTTCCGAACTTCTTACTAAGATTTTTTATCCTGAGCATAATGTAGATTCTTATTTGGTATGCGGTTAAGGAAAAATTATGCCAGTAGGAAGGTTTAACAAAATAAAAAGGCGGGAAGTGTTTCCCGCCTAATTTTACTGAAGTTTGAACCTATTAATAGTCCATTCCTCCCATTCCGCCCGGAGGCATAGCAGGCATAGCTGGTTCTTTTTCTTTCTTTTCATAGACAACAGCTTCTGTTGTAATTAGAAGAGAAGCCACGGAAGCAGCATTTTCCAGGGCTGTTCTGGCAACTTTAGTAGGATCAATAACTCCTGCTTTAATCAGGTTTTCGTACTTTTCAGTAGCAGCGTTAAAACCGAAGTCATCTTTTCCTTCTTTAACTTTTTGAAGAACTACCGAACCATCGATACCGGCATTGTTAACAATTTGTCTTAACGGCTCTTCAAGAGCTTTCTGGATTATTTTAATTCCGGTTGTCTGATCTACGTTCTCACCCTCAAGTTTTTCAAGTATATTTATAGCCCGGACAAAAGTAACGCCACCTCCTGCAACAATACCTTCTTCAACTGCAGCGCGAGTAGCGTGTAAAGCATCTTCAACACGGGCTTTCTTTTCTTTCATTTCTATTTCTGTTGAGGCGCCGATCTTTAGGACTGCAACACCGCCTGATAGCTTAGCTAATCTTTCCTGTAACTTTTCTTTATCATAATCAGATGTGGTTTTTTCAATCTGAACTTTTATTTCGTTTATTCTTTTCTTTATATCTTCAGATTTTCCTGCACCTTCAACGACGGTTGTGTTATCCTTATCTATTACTACTTTCTTAGCGGAGCCTAAATAAGAAACGGTTGCATTTTCTAGTTTAAAACCGCGTTCTTCTGAAATAACTGTACCGTTTGTCAATGTTGCTATATCTTCGAGCATTGCTTTTCTTCTGTCACCGAAACCGGGAGCTTTAACTGCGGCTATTTTTAATGTACCGCGGAGTTTATTTACAACAAGCGTAGCAAGTGCCTCACCTTCAAGATCTTCAGCAATAATAAGCATTGATTTTCCCTGCTGAGCAACTTTCTCAAGAATCGGCAGAAGGTCTTTCATAGCAGAGATCTTTTTATCGTGGATCAGGATATACGGATCTTCAAGAACTGCTTCCATTGATTCAGCATCGGTCACAAAATAAGGTGAAAGATACCCACGGTCGAATTGCATACCTTCTACAACATCTAACGAGGTTTCCGTACCCTTTGCTTCTTCAACGGTAATAACGCCGTCTTTCCCGACCTTTTCCATTGCATCTGCAATCAAATCGCCGATTGATTTATCATTATTTGCAGAGATTGAACCAACCTGGGCAATTTCATTTCTTCCTTCAACATCTTTACTTACGCTTTTAAGATGCTCTATAACTTTGGTAACCGCCAGATCAATTCCGCGTTTCAGATCCATTGGATTTGCGCCCGCAGTAACATTCTTCAAACCTTCCCTGTAAATTGCCTGAGCCAGAACAGTAGCAGTTGTAGTACCATCACCTGCAACATCACTTGTTTTAGATGCAACTTCACGGACCATCTGTGCACCCATATTCTCTACAGCATCATCAAGTTCAATTTCCTTGGCAACGGTAACACCATCTTTTGTTATAGTTGGTGCACCGAATTTCTTTTCAAGAATAACATTACGCCCTTTAGGCCCTAATGTTACTTTTACAGCATTAGCAAGTTTATCTACACCTTTTTTAAGTTTAGTTCGTGCGTCGCTGTCATACTCTATTAATTTTGAAGCCATTGTTTTTATCTCCTTATTTTATTTCTAAATTTCATTGTTACTAAAACACTTGACTAACCGACAATCGCAAAGATATCACTCTCTCTCATTATCAAATATTCTTCGCCTTCAACGGTGACTTCAGTTCCACTGTATTTTCCATACAATACTTTGTCGCCGATTTTGACGCCCAGTTTTACTGTCTTTCCATCATCTGTAATTTTCCCGGGACCAGCAGCTACAATTGTTCCTTCAATAGGTTTTTCTTTTGCTGTATCCGGCAGGATAATTCCGCCTTTGGTCTTTTCTTCAGCCTCGCTGGGTTTTATAATAACCCTGTCGGCTAAAGGTGTTAAATTTATTTTACTCATTGTTAACTCCTTTTTTTATAATGGGTTGTAAAAGAATATTAGCACTCTTAAATGGTGAGTGCTAATATAGCATTTAATAAAAATCTTGTCAAGGTTTTCCGGCTGGGTAAACTCTGTTATATCTCTAAAAAAGCGGTTTAAATAATTTTTATTCCTTATCTTGCAAGAGTTTCTTATAAACCCCAATGGAAAAGTTTTTAATAAAAAGTGAGTTAAGAAGGCTTTGGAGTATAATCAAAAGCCTGGACAAAAAAATTGTTATTATTTTTATTTCAGTTGCTGTTCTTCAAACGATATCCTACTACTATACATCGAGGGCATTCTTCCGGCATTATTTATTTCAGTATTTTCAGTCCGACTCAAATGTATTTTTAATAGAATACTATTATTGGTTTATCGGGGACTTTTTTACTTACTTTATTCTTCCCCTGTTAATTATAAAATTCTTAATGAAGGAAAAGATTTCTGGATACGGAATTTCTTTCGGGGACTATAAAGCGGGTATAAGAATTACACTCATCTTTTTACTCGTTATGCTGCCGCTTATCTGGTTTGTTTCATCATTACCGGAATTCAACAGAACATATCCTCACTTGGCTTCTGCGCGAAATTCCTGGGGAATATTTCTTCTTTTTGAATTAGGAATGTTTGTTTATATGTTCTCGTGGGAGTTTGTCTGGCGTGGTTTTGTTCTATTCGGTTTGAAAAAACATTTCGGGTACTATGCTGTATTAATTCAAATGATTCCCTTTTTGATTTTGCACAACGGCAAACCGGCACCGGAAACCTTCGGTGCAATTATAGCTGGAATTGCTTTAGGGGTATTAGCTTTAAGAACAGGTTCAATTTTATATTGCATTATAACTCATATGAGTGTTATGTTTAGTATTGATTTAATATCTGTTCTCCGATATAAGAATGATGATTATGGTATTGGTATTAATTCTTTCATCAACATAATAAAGACAATATTTTGAGGATTAAAATGAGGTTTACACTTAACATAGATCATATTGCCACAATCAGAAATGCCAGGGGAGAGACTCAACCTGACCCGGTTACTGCGGCTCTGGTTGCCGAGCAAGCTGGTGTTGATGGTATTGTTGTTCATCTCAGGGAAGACAGAAGGCACATAAATGAAAGGGATGTTAGACTTTTAAGAGAACTGATTACAACTAAGCTCGATCTTGAAATGGCTGCGACAGATGAAATAATAAAAATAGCCTGCGATGTCGGTCCTGAACTGGCAACGATAGTTCCTGAAAAGAGACAAGAATTGACTACCGAAGGTGGTGTTAATGTTATTGACAACATAAATCTTTTCAAGAACTCTATAAAAACTCTACATGATGCCGAAATAGAAGTTTCACTTTTTATTGAACCCGATATTGACCAGATTGACGCTGCTTCAGAAATAAACTCGGATTACATTGAAATTCATACAGGCGTTTTTGCAAATGCACTTTCTGAAGAAGAACAATTTGATGAGCTGGAAAGAATACGAATTGCAGCTAAGCACGCCAAGAAATTAGGACTCGGAGTTAATGCCGGACACGGACTTAACTATCAAAACATAAAAGTTTTTAGAGAAGTCCCGGATATTGATGAAGTAAGCATCGGGCATGCAATTATTGCGCGTGCTGTTTTTGTCGGAATAAAAGATGCAGTAAAAGAAATGATGGGATTAATAAAAGGTTAAGAGTTTCCCGGGACAGAAAAAAATAACCGATAATAACGTTTTTTATCAATACTAATTCACGTTAATTTTTTTTTATTCTTCAAATTTCTTGAATACCACTGAAGTATTGTGCCCGCCAAATCCGAAAGCATTACTTATTGCAACATCAACATTTCTTGACTGAGGTTTATTGAAAGTATAATTCAGATCACATTCGGGATCAGGGTGTTCAAAATTTATTGTAGGCGGAACAATGTTATTCCTTATAGCAAGTATAGATGCAATCGCTTCTACTCCGCCTGCGGCACCCAAAAGGTGTCCCGTCATACTCTTTGTTGAAGAGACATTTAATTTATAAGCATATTCTCCGAACAAAGATTTTATTGCATTAGTTTCAGCAATATCACCTAAACTGGTTGATGTCCCGTGCATATTTATATAATCTATATCTGTCGGTTGCAGCCCGGCAGTTTTTAATGCCATTTGCATAGAAAGAATAGCTCCTCTTCCTTCAGGATCGGGGGCAGTAATATGATAAGCATCAGCAGATAATCCGATACCAATTATCTCTGCATAAATTTTTGCACCCCGTTTTTTTGCAACTTCAAGTTCTTCGAGAATCAAAACAGCTCCACCTTCTCCGACAACAAAACCATCCCGTGTTGCATCAAAAGGTCTGCTTGCAGTTTTAGGTGAATCGTTTCTTGTAGATAAAGCTTTGGAGGCATTGAATCCGGCAATACCAATTTCAAGAACTCCTGCTTCACTTCCCCCGGATAATACTCTATCCACCAAACCATTTTTTATTAAAAGGTAAGAATCGATAATATTGTTGTTAGATGTTGCACAAGCCGTAACAACACAATGGTTCGGTCCTTTAAAGCCGTATTCTATAGCAATCATCCCGGAAGCAATATCAGGAATCATCATCGGTATAAAAAAAGGAGAAACACGGTTCGGTCCTTCTAAGTGGTTAATAATTGCTTGTTTATAAAAAGTATTAAAGCCTCCGATTCCACTGCCAAAAATAACACCTGTTTTTTCTTTATCTTCTGCCAACATGCTCTCCGGCTTTAAACCTGAATCTTCAACAGCCATTTTTGCAGCAGCAAGTGCGTACTGGCTGAACGGATCAAGTCTTCTTGCAGACTTTTTATCCATATAATTAGCAGGATCAAATCCTTTGAGTTCGCAAGCAAATTTTGTTTCTACGCGCGATGCATCAAAACCTTTTATATAATCGCAACCGCTTACGCTGTTCATCATCGAGTTCCAGAATTCATCAACAGATAAACCTATCGGCGTTACTGCCCCCATTCCTGTAATTACTACTCGTTTGTCTTGCATAATTTTTCCTTTTATTGATCTTTTAAGGTTTTAGAACTCTGGTTTTTACTTTGGTTAAGATAGAAAAATTATAAGAAAAGTTGAAAAATCATTTAGCTGTTAAATTTGTCGTTGTTTAACCTGTAAACTAACCAATCTTTCATCCCTTCAGCCCCAAGTTTTTTATAAAAACTGATTGCCGGTTTATTCCAGTCAAGTACAACCCACTCGACTCTTCCACAATCTCTTTCTTTAGCTATTTCAATTATTTTATTTAATAATGCTTTTCCAATTCCTTTTCCGCGGAACTCCTGTTTCACATAAAGATCTTCTAAGTAAATTCCAGGCTTACCTAAAAAAGTAGAAAAGTTATGAAAGAAGAGAGCCTGTCCTGCAGTTTTCCCGTCAAGTTCAGCAATAATCACTTCCGCATATCTTCTTTTTCCAAAGAGATTCTCTTTGAGAATTTCTTCCGTTACTCTTACCTCGTCAAGCAACTTTTCATATTCTGCAAGTTCTTTTATGAGAGAAAGGATTACCGGAATATCTTTTTCTTCCGCGAAGCGAAGAAATAGTTTTCCATTATTTAACATTTATTCCTCCATTCTAAGCAAAAAAAACAATGCCAATATAATTTATTCTGTTTTCTTTTTTGTAAGGAATGAATTTATTTTAATAACAAGCAGAGAAAAAAGGTATCCGAACAGAACACCAAAGACAGCACCTGCAAGTATATCCGAGGGGTAGTGCAATCCTAAATAAACTCTTGACAAAGCAACAAGAGCTGCGCTGCTAAACAACACCCATTTCAAATTTTTGTATAGTAAAAAAAAGAAAGTGGCTGCCGCAAAATTGTTAAAAGCATGATTCGATGGGAATGAATATGTGCCTCCGCAACCTGCTGGAGTAATAACATCTCCAAGTGCAATACACGGTCGGGGACGAAGGAATAATTCTTTTAAAACTTTATGACTGAATTGATCTGTAACTATTATCAACAAAATCACTCCAACAACAGCAAGTTTACCTTTAGTTCCTCCTTTGAAAAAACAAAGCCCAAGAAGGATTGCATAGGCTATATACCAATGGTTAACATTGGTAATCAAAAGGAAGAAAGAATCGAGCGCTCTGGAAGACAAAGTGTGGTTAAAAAAATAGAGGATGCTTAAATCAATTGAGTAGAAAAAATCAGCCATAATTTATATCAGTAAAAAACTCCTCAAATCTATGTAAAAAAAAGTAATAATAGGCATTATTTATAGCTAAAATTTTATCGAACAAAAGTGAAAAGCTCGAATATAGTTAATGTTTTTATAATCACTTTATATACTTCAAAAAGTGCCTTTCTGGCACAATAATGGATAAAATTCAAGTGATTTTTTAACTGAAGACCACTAATATATGCAGCCAACAATAACAATCGCAGATTTTATTTATAAAACGAAAAGAAACATTTCTGAAAAGAGCTATCAGAAAGTAAAAGAGCAATCCAACGAATTATTGCTTCCTCCTTTAAAGATTATGGCTTTGCTCATAGCAATTTCGGGATTGTTTGCAATGATCTTTGAGGTTAGATATTTCTCCGACTATTCGCTCCAGGTTTATTTTACCAGGCTGTCTGCTACACTTTTGTCTTTCTCAGTATTAGTTGTTCTATACTCAAAATTTGGAAGTGCAAGATCAGTATTGCTGGTACATATTCTGTTGATAACAATAATTGTCTCAACAGGGTATATGATATACCTCCTGCCATCGACACTCATTGTCAATTCACAGATTGTCGGGTTAATGATATTTACTTCTGCACTGTTTCTTAGCTGGGATGTAAAGAACCAGATTTTAGTGGCAATTTACTATAACGTGGTTTTTGCGGCAGCTATTCTGATGAACGGACAAAGTATTTACTTTCTTCCTAATATGTATGAATCAGTTCTCTTCGTTTTGTTTTTAAGCATTATTTCTGTTATTGGAAGCGCTGTTAATTTCAGGCTCAGGATGTTGCTTGCCGAAAAGTCTTACTCGGTTTTCATTTCTGAAAAGAAGTTCAGGTCAATATTCGATAATTCGGCGGAAGGAATGTTCCAGTCAAGTTTGGACGGTCGGTTTATAACCGTTAACAAAGCTATGGTAGAAATTTTAGGTTATTATGATGAAGAAGATTTAATGAAGGTCGATATCAGGAAAGATATTTATAAGTATCCGGAAGAAAGAATTAGGTTAGTTAAAAAACTTCAGCAGGAGGGAGAAATTAAGAATGAGCGGATAGTTCTGCTAAGAAAGGATCAGTCAGAGATAATTGTGAGGCTAAGCGATAGAATAATAAACGATGACGAGGCAGGGATCTACTTTGAAGGAAATATGCAGGACATAACAGAACAGGTAAAAGCTGAAAATGAAAGGGAAAAAGCTCAGGAAGAATTGAGAAAAGAAAAAATAAAATCGGATCAGCTTGCAAGAGAAGCGGTACAATCGAGCCTTGTAAAAAGTCAGTTCCTTGCAAATATGAGTCATGAGATAAGAACGCCGATGAATGGCATTATAGGGTATTTGTCTTTAATTGAAATGAATGCATTTGAAAATGAAGATGAAATGACACAGTTTGTTACCAGTGCAAAGCAATCTGCAGAATCACTTCTGGATATTATTAATGATTTACTCGATCTCTCCAAGATTGAAGCAGGAAAGATGGAACTTGCAAATGTCGACTTTAACCTTTCGGACTTAATCGATGAATCTGTGTCGGTTGTTCTAATGAAGGCAAAAGAAAAAAACCTGGAAATTTCAAAGGAAATTTCTGAAGATACGCCGCTCCTTTTAAGAGGAGATAGTAAGAGGATTAGACAGATCTTTACTAATCTATTGAGTAATTCGGTGAAGTTTACTGAAATAGGGGGAGTAAAAATAAATGTTGAAGGTAAACTGCTAAATAATAACAGTTGTGAGCTAAAAGCATTTGTGGAAGATACAGGCATTGGAATTCCTTCAGACAAACTTAAGCTTTTATTCAAACCGTTTTCACAAGTAGATTCTTCTGAAACCAAAAAACATGGTGGTACAGGCCTGGGGCTTGTCATATCAAAAGAGTTTATTAATATGATGGGAGGGGACGTTGGGATTGAAAGCGACTATGGAAAAGGGACAAAAATCACTTTTACACTTAAGCTGACGTTACAGAAACAGCAGCATTCACACAAAGTTAATAGTCTGAATAAGAACTATGAACTTAAGGTTGATAATTCTGTTAAGAAATCAAATGAAAAACCACCGGCTACTAATAACATTAAAACTGACAGAGGAAAACATAAAATTCTTCTTGCCGAGGATAATAAGATTAATCAAAAAGTAGCAGTTCGCATCCTTAATGATGCAGGTTTTAATTGTGTAACCGTTTTCAATGGTTGGGAAGCTTTAAAAGCTGTTCAGGAAAACGATTTCAGCCTGATTTTAATGGACGTGCAAATGCCTGAAATGGATGGCTTTACTGCAACTTCGGAGATTCGTAAACTTGACGGTAAAAAGGGTAGTATCCCCATAGTTGCTATAACTGCCCATGCTTTGATGGGGGACAAAGAAAAATGCTTGAGTGTGGGAATGGACGATTATGTAACTAAACCTATAATTGCGGAACACTTAATGAAGTCAATTGATAAGCTTTTAAATATCGGTGTTAAAAAGGATACCCAGGATAAAACCGGACAGAAATCAGAACCGTTGTCTGAAGGAGTTTTTGATTTTGACCATCTTAACAAAGTGAGCATGGGGGACGAATCTTTTCAGAGGGAAGTTATAGCTTCCTACGTTGACGATGTATATTTAAGGTATCAGAAGCTTGAATCGTATGTAGTAAGCGGCGATCTTAAAAAAATTATTATTGAAGCTCATACTATAAAAGGCGCAAGCTATTCTGTAGGTGCAAAAAAGATCGGTGATGAAGCTCTCGCAGTCGAAATTTCGGGCAAGCATAACGATCTTGAAAGTGCTCAGGAAAGAATTAAAAAGCTTGGCGAAGCTTTGGTAGAAACCAAAGAAGTCCTTGCTGATTTATTGCAGTATGCAGTAAAAGAGTAGTTACAATTAACATCGTTACGACTTTTACAATTCAACCCTTTTTTAATTTCTCTAAGAATAATCTGTCTTTTCGTTTATAAAAAGATTTTGTAGAATATTATTATTTTATACTTTTAAATGTGGGCTTATCTTTATCAATGGCAGAGATCTTTTTATGATAGAGTGATAAGGAATGAAAAGGAGTTATTTCTAATCAGAAGATATATTGAGCAAAATCCATTACGATTTGAAATTGCCAATGAATTTCCAGATAATTTGGATTTATAATTATTAAATCATATACATCTTTTTAATATTATAAATAAAATTACTGTAGGGACAGGTCGCGACCTGTCCCTACAGGATAATTCTCATTAAAATTTTTGAGGCGGGGATTAAAGATTCGTTAACACCTCCTCAATTCTCTCCAGCGCCCAATTAATTTCTTCCTTCTTAATTACCAATGGTGGGGCAAAGCATAATAATTTTACAGCCTATTTTTCTAACGGCTATTGAGATTAAAACCAAAATTCTTTACTTTATCCTTGCGGGTTCTATAATAAGCTAACCAATAAATAAAAACAGACCGAATGAATAATCCAATAGAATTCAATCTTGCTTGATGAGCGAATGTGACTTATGTACCGAAGGTTTACCTAACTGAGAGTTTCATCCTGAAGGCAATTGCGAGTAAATAATGGAAGGGGTAAAATCAGAAACCGAAGACTTTTCTTTTTGAAGGTGGAAACGGTAGAAAGCATTATGCCTGAATACAAAGTATTTTTAAAAGGGCAATTGAAGAAGTTGGAATAAGAAAGATGGTTACAGTGCATTCATTAAGACATTCTTTTGCAACACATTTGTTGGAAAACGGCACTGACTTAAGATATATTCAGGAATTACTTGGACATTCAAGTTCTAAGACTACAGAAATCTATACACACGTTAGTAAAAAATCTATTGCAAATATTGTTAACCCCTTAGATAAAGCAATGATGTTAAAAGAGACTAAATGAGCACTAAACAAAAAAAATTGTGGCGTATATCCACCCAAGTTGGTATAATAAACGCCATATGGCGTAGTTACACTAGTTAGCTGCAATTGCCAGCACATCAATTATATAAGGAGAGTTCAAAATGAAACATCAGGGATTCATACAGTCTTTGGTTTGGCTGCTCATTACAGTCCATGTCGTCACGATCTATGGATGCTCGGTTACGAATCGCGTCACCCTTCCCGGCAATGAAATCCCTGTTGGATCTAATTTCAAAATCGCCACAGTCGTTCTCAAGAATGGGGAAATCATCGAATTCGATAGCAAGGGAGGACGGTACATTGAAAAAACAACTGATGGAAAATCGAATCGCGTGATTGTCGGAATGACGGGTGGCAAGAACGTCGAGATCGATCCTGAGAAGGTCCTTGAGGTGAGATTTGAACAAGAGGGGTCAAGCAGCGGCGGCAGCTTTATCGCAGGTTTTCTTATCGGTATCCCGGTTGGAGCTGGCGTCTTTTATCTCATTCTGGTAGCGGCTTACAGCGGTCATTAAGAGGAGCAGACAATGTCCAAGAATATTATCATTGCGGGTGTTCTACTGTGTTTATTCATGAGTCAGATAACGTTCGGGCAAGTGCAAGTAAAGAGTACGGCGATGAAACAGGCGATTATCTTCCGCCCTAATCAGGACGCAATCCGAGGAAAACTTGCCGAAATAGGAGAAGAGTACATTGTTGTATTCTCATCGGAGCGTGAGGTGACAATTCCATTTGCCGACATAAGCAGAATAATCCTGACCTACGAGCGAGGGTCGGGTCGAGGGCCAATATATGGGGCAGTTCTTGCAGGATATGCCGGTACGCTCATACTTACGAGATCACAAGATCACGGTGGATTTGTTGAATCACGGGATTTGTCTTTGTATCTCCTTGTTGTCGTTCCGAGTATTGCGCTTGGAGCTGGCATCGGGTATCTTGTCGACCCAGGCTCTGTGCAAAAGGAGGAAGTCTTCGATTTTACAGGAAGCGGCGAAGCAAAAACTGGGGAAAAGTCTCGTTTGCTAAGGGCTGCAACTCATGAGTCACGCGAAAGCAAAGTGCATATCACTTTCCAGGGAAGTCATGTTAATTCAAACATGCCAAAGCTCAACCTGCCTGGGTCAAGTACGTCCTATGATTACAATACAATAAGCGAGTTTAATTGGCTCAGGAAGGTGCAAGTAACTTACTCTGTGGTGCCGGAAGTAGAGGTAGGGGTTGCCTTGGTGTGGTTCAGCGAACCGCCACAATTCAGTTTCGGGTACGAAACCCTTGGCAATAGCGACTCCAAAAGTTACAATGGGTTCCAGTCGTTTGAAGCAACCGGAAAATACATCGTGGCGTTATACAAACCGCTGTATGACCTACTTGATCCACGGTTAGACTTAAAAGTTGGTGGCGGGTTTGGGGCTGCTTCCATTGACTACAGCAGAACAACAACCGTATGGGCGTATACGCAAAGCGGAACCGGTTCGCAACTGAATTCCTCTTTCAGTGTTTCCGACAATTTTGTGGTTGCGTACCTCTTTGTTCAACTTGAGTTCGAACTTGTGGATGGACTTTCATTAGGGCTGGTCGCTGATAAAGTGTTCGGCCCGTCAAGAGACGCACCAGCAGTGTCCGAGGCAAATATTCCGCCCCAGACATTGCGCTTCCACAACACAAGCGTGGGCTTCACCATAAGCCTCCATTTTTGATCCGCGTCCTTCTTTACTTACAAGTTGATGGACTGCTGAGATAAAAGGGCAACTGCAACTAACAAATGTGGTCACGACACTCACATCATTTGGTAAGGCAGGTTGAAGCTCAGTTTGGCTCTACATATAGAGTTCGTTCTATGCCGCACTCAATCATAAAAAGCATAGAGTGCGGCACGGCGTGGTTTGTGCACACGTTATGCGCAATTATTGTAAAAGATTAAGTAAATTTTTCGAAATACCCTACCTATTTTTTCTTCCTGCATCCATCATTTGTTTTCAACAGTAAATCTTCACAGGGTTAAGCACTTCTTTTTAATAAGTAGGACAAGGCATCCCGCCAAGGCGGGACAAGTCACCTTGTCCCTACAGAGAATAAGTTAAGGTTGAGATAGTACTTCTTCAACTCTCTCCAATGCCCAATCAATTTCTTCTTTCTTAATTACCAATGGTGGGGCAAAGCATAATAATTTTACAGCCTATTTTTCTAACGGCTATTGAGATTAAAACCAAAAT
>Ga0154475_1177_pt3 | contig 37734 bp, 29 predicted proteins | sample RifGroC2_FD_115954 | JGI IMG/M metagenome (GOLD analysis project Ga0154475, IMG submission 115954) | Ignavibacteria bacterium GWC2_36_12 | reverse complement strand
CCGGTTCAAAAAGTAAAATAGTATATAAACCTCTCCCTGAAGATGATCCGAAGGTAAGACAACCCGATATAAGCAAGGCAAAAAAAATCCTAGGATGGGAACCCAAAGTTGGTCGTGCAGAAGGTTTGAAAGTGACAGTAGATTACTTCAAAGCAATATTACATCTAACCTGAAATCAATGTCCCGAAAATTTACTTCTACTGTTGCAGGTGCATCGATATTTATTTCTGCACTTATGCTGATTGGAAGAGGATTTGGTTTTATACGTGAGATTATATATGCAGGATATTTTGGAACAGGTGGAGAATTCGATTTGTATCTTGTCGGTGCTGTCCTTCCCATTACCTTAAATACAATTATTTATTATTTGGGGCAAAATTACTTTATGCCGGGTTATAGTAAAGTTGTTGCGGCAAATTCTTCTGACGCAGCGAAATTTTCAACACAAGTTTTTGGAATTTTCATACTCGGCGGTATTATTCTGTCTCTTATTTTACTATTGCTTTCAGATTTAATTGTTGATCTTTATTTGCATTCACCGTCGGAAGAGATAAGTATAGCAGCCAAAAGAATTTTTAGAATATTTATTTTAACAATTCCATTGTCCGCAGGTATTTCAATTCTTTCATCTTACCTTCAGGCTAAATTAGAGTTTAAATATCCATCGGTATCCAACTTGTTTCTGAATTTATCAATAATAGTCCTGGTTTTTGTTGTATCAGGAGACATTGGAATTTATGCTATACCTGTAGGATATGCAGTAGGTATTCTTATCCAGTTTAGTTATCTAATATATAAAGCGAACAAGTTCGGCGAATTCAAATTAGGGAAATTCAGGTTTGAAAAATCTTATATAATGTCGACAATCAAATCTTCCTTATTAATAATTGTTCTGATAGAATCGATTGGACAGCTTTATGCAATTGCCGACAGGTTTTTCTATGATGAGGTAGATGCCGGAGGTATTGCTTCACTTAACTATGCGCAAAACCTATTTCTTTTTCCAATTGCAATATTTTCTTTTGCTCTTGGCACTGCAATTTTTCCCAGGATATCAGGTGCATATTCCAGGGAAGCTGATCATGACATGAATCAGATATTGAATGAAAGTATAAGAATTAGTATAGTAATATTTGTTCCTATCTCATTCCTCTTCATTTTTTATGGTGAGACTATTGTAAGGTTAGCATTTGAACGTGGCAATTTTACAGCAACGGGAACGGGAATGACATTTGAGGTACTAAGGTTGTATGCTGTAAGCATGGTTCTCTACTCAGTTTATGTAATCCTGAATAAAACGCTCTATAGCGTTAATCTTGCAAAATCTCTTCTAACGATTACAATTATAGGAATGTTCTTAAAAATATTTTTCAATATAATATTAGTAGAACCTTACCGGCAAAATGGATTGGCACTAAGTTCTTCCCTCAGTTACATTTCATATTTTATAATGAGCCTTTTTATTTTAACGAGGAAGATTAATCTCACTGCTGTCTCTGTATTTATGTCTGAGATAATCATAAATTTATTTAATGGATTACTGAGTTACTTATTAGTTTTATTAATGAATAGAATTGTTCTTGACGGTCTTTCTAACGGAAGCCTTTTCTCAATATCCTTATTTTGTATTATTTATTTTTTGAATTTATATATTATAAATCACTCTTCAATAAAAATTATCAATAATTTATTTAGTCGGTTTATTCCTGATACAAATAATGTGAATATATAATTGGTCCAATCAATGATATTATAATATTAGTGTGAACAAAAAATTTAATTAAAAAGTTATCGAATATGACAGATTTTCGAAATAAGTTGTATCAGAAATATGATTCCACATTTAAGCAGCACATATCCGCATTTGATGAAAAGTCTATAGCTGCTGAAAGGAAAAGATATAAGTTCAGGTATTTGCCACTACTCAAAGATTATCCTCGTAATGCCTCAATTCTTGAGATTGGATGCGGCAGAGGTTTTTTCCTCGAATTTCTAAGGAACCAGGGATATGAAAATTTGCAGGGGATTGATATTTCCGAAGAGCAAATTAAGATTGCTTCTTCAAAGAAGTTAAATGTTGATGTGGCTGATGCTTTGCAATATCTTCAAATGAACAAAAGTAGTTTTGATATAATATTAGCTCTCGATTTTGTTGAACACTTTAATAAAGAGGAGATAACTTCAATCGTAAGAGGTGTTTTTGAACATTTAAATAAGGGAGGAATATTTATAATTCATACTCCAAACGGGCAAGCTATATCATCTGGTAAAATGATTTATGGTGATTTAACTCATTTAACTATTTTTACACCTAACTCTGCTCAGCAGATATTAAGATATGCCGGATTTGAAAAGATAAGCTTTTATGAAACTGCTCCTCTTCTCAAAAACCTGAAAGGAACTATCAGATTAATATTATGGAAAATGATCAAGTTCTCTTATAATATTTTTTTAACAATAGAGACAGGCAAACCCGAGAAGATACTTACAAGAAATTTCATTTGTGCAGCAAGAAAAACATAGTCGGGAATAAATGAAATTATTTTCTACTCTTACATTGCAATAATGATTTTTTATGGAGTTAACAAATAAGCAAATAGTATTAATATCATTCATCCTGGTAATTTGCGCAATCCTGATTGGAGAGAACGCTTTTTGGGGTGGGATTGGTTTATTGCTTATACTTCTAACTTATATATATGGGGAAAGATTTATTCTTGCACTTGTTATCATTTCCCTTTTTACTCTTGTAGGAGACGTAGGGCAGTCCCTAAGAACATTTGTTCAAATAATTGATTTCAGTCTGTTAGGTTATTTATTCTTAAAAAGATTTGGACTCCGGTTCTATTCGTATCCGCGGATTCCCCGGTTCCTGGTCTATTTTTTATTACTCTATTATTTTTCGATGATTGCATCTTCGGTTATGTCTGATTATCCCATTTCCGGTTTAGGATTGATTGCCAGGCAGACGGTTTTTTTTGTTATTGTTTATCTTTTTTATGCTTTAATTAATGATGAAAAAGATATCAGGAATTATTTCTTAGCTTTAACAATAGCATCATTTATTTTAGCATCAAGTTCAATCCTTTCTTTCGCCATAGAAGGTTCATTTTTTACAGAAGGGATCAGGAGCAGATTTACCGGACTAATAGGAAACCCGGATGTTGTTTCAGCATTTTATATGATTTCAATTCCTTTAATACTTTCATTTTTATTTCGCTACAAAAAAAAATCCATAATAACAATAAATATTTTGTTGTTATTATTTTTTAGTTTGGCATTGTTTCTTACTATATCACGTTCGGCATTTCTTGGGGTGTATACCAGTACGGTTATAATGTTTTACATATTAAAAAGAAGATATTTTAAATGGTTAATAATTTCAACTGTAGTCTTGGTTTTAGCTGTCGTTCTGTTTGAACCATTAAATGAAATAATTACTCTATCATTTAGAATTGAAAGCGGGTTGGCAAAACGGGATTATCTCTGGGCAACCTCTGTAGATATTATTAAAGATTATCCGGTTTTTGGAATTGGCCCCGGAGCTTACAAATACATATTTTTTAATTATTTTCCGGTAATGCTGAATAGCGGAATTGGTACTATACTTAAAGAGCTTTACAGTCTTACTGACGGTTCTAACTTGTCTCATAACTATTTTCTTTTTTTATTTTCAGAACTAGGAATTTCCGGGTTGGTTGTCGCTTTAGCTTTACCTATAATTTATTTTAGAGTAGGATTAAAGACAATTAAAAAATATAAAAATAGCTCACAAGAAATATATTATTTCATTGTTGCTTTATTTGCTGGAGGTGCAAGTATGTTTGTCAGGAGCACTGTTGATAGTATTGGATTATTATTTTATGGCAGGGTTAGTTCCGACCTTCCGTTCTGGATATTGTTCGGCAGCTTAATTTATTTTTATAATAATTCAAACGGCTTATCTAATGCTCAAAAAAGTGAAGTAAAGATTAATAATACTTATTAGTTTTAGAAAAAGTTTATGAACCCGGACAATTTTGAAAATTATCTTAATAAACTATTAACTTTTTATTCCCCTGAAAAAGCAAAGTATTGGAACTCATTAACGCGTTGCTGTATCTCTGAAAAACCTCAAAAATTAGGAAGATACTATCTGGATTTTAGGTCAAAAATAGATTACCCGGCTAAATTTTCTCCGAAAGGGATTCCTTTATTTAGTCGTTTTAATAAACCAGATATTGAGCATCCAATTGTTATTGCTCAATATGCTTTTGGATTGTATGAGCATTTTTATTTAACAAAATTTCAAGATGATGAATTTAAAATAAAATTTCTGAGAATGGCAGATTGGTTCATTAAAAATAGAGTCAATAGGAATGATGGTGCTACTTGGCTTTTAAATTATGAAATTCCTGAATATGGATTGAAGCATTCATGGATATCTGCAATGGCACAGGGTGAGGCTATTTCAGTATTAACGCGGGCAGCAATTTTAACTCAGAATTCCGACTATGAAAAGCTGTCTTTAGATGCTATAGTCCCATTTAAAGATGAAGTCAGTAAAGGTGGTTTAGTAAATTTTTTTAATTCAATTCCAATCTATGAAGAATATCCCTCTCAGGTAAGAACGGTGGGCGTTTTAAATGGTTTTATTTTTTCATTATTCGGATTGTACGATTTATTCTTATTAAACAAGAATGAAAAAGCAAATGAACTATTTATTAAAGGTGTGGATTCTTTGAAAAAACTTTTGTCTTACTATGATCTAAAACACTGGACCCGTTATTACTTATACGATTATCCTAAAAAATATTATTCTTCCTTTACTTATCATATTTTGGTAGCAGAACAATTGAAGGCAATGTTTTATATAACAGGAGAAAATCAATTTAAGGATTATTCAGAAAAGTGGACAGGTTATTCGAAAAGTTTTATTAAAAAAACCCGTGCTCTTTTTGGGAAGTTAATGTATGCAAATAAAGTTATTCCTTAATTAAGATTGAAACTGTGGAAATTACCAAGTCAATAAACCAATATAAATTATTCGCTAAGTTTGTTTATTCTTTCGTTAAATCATTCTTATATGTTGTAAGGTCAATAAATAGAACTTTTGGTTATAAGAATGGTAATATTGTTGTCATATCGCTACATAAAATAGGAGATACAGTATTTACAATTCCAGCATTAAGAGAAATACAAAAGTACTACGGAAAAAAAATCATTATAGTTTGTTACCAGGAAGTCGTACCTATTTATAAATCAGGACTTTCTGATTTAGAATTCTGTGAATTAGATCACAGGAGTTTTTATTTCCGCGATCGGATCGCAAGCCATAAAGCAAGGAAAAAACTTAGATCGACAAAGCCTCAAATCATTTTTGATCTAACCGGGGTCATGACTTCCGCAACGTTGATTTTTAATTCAAGAGCTAAAGAAATAATCGGGATGAACAGAGAACAATTTAAAACTATTTATGACTATTATTCGCCCATAAGGAGAACACCTCATCTTATAGACAGGTATCTGGATGTTATCACTATTAAAATTCCTGGTGTTAAGGGAGTGGAAATAAAAAATTTTCCTCTGAGCATAAATCGTGTGGGGGAAATACTTATTCATCCTTTCGGGGGATGGAAAGCGAAGGAGTGGAATTTGAATAAGTTTATCGATTTGGCAACCAGATTAAAAGATGAATACAATGTTTGTTTAATCGCCCCCGCGAAGGGAATTCCAGGAGATATAATTACTCTGTTATTAAAAGAGAAGATAAATGTTATTCAAACACACTCAATACAAGAATTAATTATGCAAATAAGGCAGTGTTCAGTTTTTATAGGCAATGATTCCGGTCCGCTTTACATTGCGAGTCTTCTTGGGAAACCTACTTTCACAATATATGGTCCGACTAATTCTGAGTTCTCACGTCCATTAGGTGAGTATCATAATCATATAAGTAAAACTATAAAATGTTCTCCTCAAAAAAACGAGCAGTACTGTTTTACAACAGGTGGACAATCGGGTTGCCCGGCTTTTCAATGTATGAACCTGTTGAAGTTTGAGGATGTTTTTAATAATGTGCTTCCGTTCGTACAAAGATTTTGCGATCAGAAGGCTAAAGTAGCTTAAGATATTTAAGGTTAAATTATAATGTTAAAAGAAAAACTAAAGAAAATATTGCCGGCATCAATTTGGAAAATCTTAAGATGGGGGAAGAAAAATTGGTTAATCTTAACATATAGATCTGTAGGACGACCATGCAAGCCTGCAGAAACATCGAAAGCCAGAGAAAGAAGATTGAAGGAAAACTTCTTTAATTTGTATTGTAAAGGTAAAGGACTCGATGTAGGATTCGGTGGAGATTTAATTATTGAAAATGCTGAAGGATATGATTTTGAACATGGAGACGCCCAATACCTGAAAGGGAAAAAAGATAACACTTACGATTTTGTTTATTCATCACATACGATTGAGCATCTTCCTGATCCATCGGAAGCAATAAGAAACTGGTTCAGAATAGTTAAGCCTGGCGGGTATTTAATTATTTATCTGCCGCATAGGGATTTATATGAAAAGAAAAAAACGCTTCCCTCAAGATTTAATCCGAATCATTTCCATTTCTTTTTGATAGATAAAGATGAAGAACCCAATACACTTGGAATAATTCCTTTAATTGAAAGATCAATTAATAATTTTGAATTAATATATGTCAAAGAATGTAATGAGGGGCACACAATTACAGATCCTTTAGTGCATAGCGATGGTGAGTATTCTATTGAAGTAGTTATCAGGAAAATGAACGGGTAAAAAAATATCTATAAAAGATTAATGCGCATTTTAATTCTTGCAGATTCAAATTCTCCCCACACTTTACGTTGGGCTAAATCTATAAGGAATAATAATAATTCTATTGCGATATTCTCTATTCACAAACCCGATCCGCGGTTATATGAGGATACACCCGATATTTTATTAAGCAGTATAAATACATCGCGGGAACTACAAACTAAAGACGAATCAAACATTTCAAAACTGATTTATCTTAGGGCAAGAAAAAAAGTTAAACAAGTTATTAAGAAATTTAATCCCGATATCGTTCATTCTCACTATGCATCGAGCTATGGATTAATCGGAGCGCTTTCAGGTTTCCATCCATATCTTATTTCTTTATGGGGAGGGGACATTTTTAGTTTCCCCAATAAGTCAGTTCTCCATAAGGAAATATTAAAATTCAGTTTATCAAAAGCAGATAGGATTTTATCTACAAGCCGGGTAATGGAAGCGGAGGCTAAAAAATATACCGATAAAGAAGTTATTATAACGCCATTTGGAATAGATATTGAAAGATTTTATCCTAAGAAGGAAAATAATTTTTTTAAACCGGATGATATTGTTATAGGTACGATTAAAACACTCGAAAAAAGATATGGGATCGATTATTTAATAAAAGCGTTTAAACTTTTAAGGAAAAAATTTCCGAACAAACCTCTGAAGTTACTTATTGTTGGTGGTGGTACCCAAAGAGAATTTCTGGAAAGGATGGTTAAAGAACTGGATCTTGAGAACGAAACAATATTTACCGGATATGTAAATCATGATGATATTCAGAAATATCATAATATGCTTGATATTTATGTTGCTATGTCTTTAGAAGAAAGTTTTGGAGTTGCAATTCTGGAAGCATCTGCCTGCGGGAAGCCGGTTGTTGTTTCTAATGTTGGAGGACTTCCGGAAGTAGTTGATCATGAAAAAACAGGATTCGTTGTTGAAAAGGAAAATCTCGAAGCTGTAGCAGTTGCTATAGAAAAATTAATCTGTAATCCCGAACTTAGAAATGAATTGGGAAATAATGGTAGACTTAAAGTTCTACGAGAGTACAACTGGAAAGATTCAGTCGAGAAAATGATATCTGTTTATAAAGATTGCTGAGGAATAAACTTTGGATTTGGAGATTCAATTTCATTTAGCTACTCATAAAGATATTGAAAAAATTTCTTATGTCCATAAAAGAGCTTTTAAAAATGATCATTTCTCTGCCTTATTTTCAGTGATAATGCTTAGAGAATATTTAACTCTGCTAATAGAACTGAATAGTTTTTCATTAGTTGCTAAAAGGGGGGAAACAATAGTCGGTTATATTATTGCAGGTGATAAAACTGATGAGTCATTAAAAATATTTATAAGGAAGAACAGATTGAAGATGTTACTAATTCTTTTTTCCCACCCGAGGTTTTTAATAGAAAAAATCAATGAAGTTCTTTTACGAAGTTTTGGTAAAAAAAAGAAAAGCGCCTTTTCCATGAGGTTGTTTTTAATTGCAGTAGATCCACAGAGTGTTGTACGAGAAGATGGGACTAGATTACTGGAGTATTTTGAGCATACATTAAAGAAAAATAAGATTTATTATTACGGTTTATCAGTAAGAAAGAAAAATGAAAAGGCAATTTCGTTTTATGAAAGGAATGGTTTTGCTCGCGAGTTCGAAAACGGTAAATCAATCTGCTATTATAAAAGCTTGATATAACAAAAATTTTATGTTAAAGGAAACGCTTAAATTGATAACTGTAATTTGTCCGGTTTATAATGAGGAACAATACATTGAAAATGTCCTTTCATTTTTTGTAAATGCTGAACCATTTGAAAAAGAATTATTAGTTGTTGATGGAGGTTCAAACGATAAGACGGTCAGTATAGTTAGTGAATGGCAAAAAGATTATCCAAATATAAAATTAATTATTAACCCGAAAAAATATGTGCCTTTTGCATTAAATATAGCTATAAAACAAAGTAGTGGAAGTCCTATTATTAGATTAGATGCCCACACAGAATATGCCTCAGATTATTTCCTTAGTCTTCTTGAAACCTTCGATAAAACAGGGGCCGACATTGTCGGAGGACCTATGCGTAAGAAAGGTAAAACAAATTTTCAAAAAGCAGTTGTTTATGTTACCTCAACTGTTCTAGGACTAGGAGGCAGTAAAATTCATAGAGTAGAATATTCTGGTTACTCAGATCATGTATATCTGGGAGCCTGGAAAAGATCACTATTTGAGGAGGTAGGTTATTTTGATGAAGGATTGTTAAGGAACCAGGATGATGAGTTTCACTATAGGGCAAAAAGTAAAGGGAAAAAAATTTTTTTGAATTCGGATATTAAATCATACTACTATCCTCGCTCAGATTTCAAATCTTTAATTAAACAATATTTTCAGTATGGAGTTTTTAAACCAATTGTATCGAAGAAAGTTAAATCTGAAATAAAATTAAGACATATTATACCTTTTTTGTTTGTTCTATACCTTTTTTTTTCGTTGTTATTTTTTTTTCATGCGATAATATACTTACCCTTGCTGATCTATATACTTCTATGTTTATTTTTTTCAGTCAAAAGTCGATTAAACTTGAAATCGATGGTGATTACTTTATTTGTTTTTCCGGCAATTCACATCTCGTACGGAATGGGTTATATAATAGGTTTGATGAAATTATTTGTTTGGGATGAGAAGAGCACATAGCAAGGTTGAAGTTTAATAATAGGTGATCATTTATCATATAATGTTAGAAAAGATAGTTAATTTGCCTACCGATATTAAAAATAATTTAAAGGTTCTAAACTTTCTTAATAAAAATCTTGACTTGGTAGAGTAAAGCCAGACAAAAAATTTTGATTACCGAAAATCAGTTTATTGAGGTTAAACTTACTTAGACGTGCCAAAGGATGTTAATAATGAGGATTGTTTTTTTATTGGCAAAAATTTTGATACAATTTCATTTATGTTAAAAAAAACATATTTTATGGTGTGCCTTTTTGATACAAAAGCAATAATTGGGAATTCTCTCACAGGGTTGGTATATATATCAGGATATTTTGTTTATGAATAAAGATTTTTTGTTTTTCCACAAACCGTTTATCTCGGAAGAAGAGGTTAACGAGATAGTTGATACGGTTCGTTCCGGTTGGCTTAGTATGGGGCCCAAAACGATTAGGTTTGAAGAAGCTTTTAATTCTTATATAGGATGTAAAAAATCTATTGCTGTAAGTTCGTGGACTGCGGCAGGGCACCTTACACTTGAAGCTTACGGGATAAGACCCGGTGATGAGGTTATAGTTCCAACAATGACTTTTCCTGCAACTGCAGAAATTGTTTGTTATTTCGCTGCAAAACCTGTAATCGTAGATGTAGATGAAGATACACTTAACATCTCTCTCAAGGAAATAGAAAGAGCTATTACTCCCAAAACCAAAGCAATAATTCCTGTTCATTATGGTGGGCAACCATGTGATATGGATGAAATTCACGACATTGCTAATAAGCATAACATTAAAGTAATTGAAGATGCTGCTCATTCCTTACCTGCAACTTATAAAGGAAAGAAAGTAGGAACCATATCAGATGTTACATGTTTTAGCTTTTATGCGACCAAAACTCTTTCTACCGGCGAAGGCGGTATGATATGCACTAATGATGAGGAGATTGCTGAACGATGCTCAATAATGCGTTTGCACGGTATTAACAGGGATGCATGGAAACGGTATACCGAATCGGGTTCGTGGTACTATGAAGTTGTTGCTCCAGGCTATAAATATAATTTTACAGATTTGCAGGCTTCACTTGGTTTGCCCCAACTTAAAAAAGTAGACCTGATGTGGCAGTCCAGAAGAGATATTGCCGCAAGATATACTCAGGCATTAAAAGATAATGAATTTTTAACACTGCACACTGTAAAAGGAGATAGAGAATCTTCCTGGCATTTATTCCCGATACGTTTGAAATTGGAACGCCTGAAAATAAACCGTGCACAGCTGATAGATGAAATGAGGAAATTAAATATTGGCGCTGGTGTACACTTCATGCCGGTTCATCAGCATGTCTATTATACCCAGACTTATAAATTGGATGATAAAGATTATCCGGTGGCTTCATCCGTTTTTCCCAAATTAGTATCTCTCCCCATTTATCCCGGGATGAAAGAAGAACACGTTGATAGAGTAATAAATGTATTAGTCGACTTACTGACAAAGTACAAAAAGTAAATTACATTTCTGGCTTTATGGGTAAACAGGGAAGTTGCATTAAAAGACTAACTGATATAATTATTAGTCTGTTTACCTTTCTAATTTTCTCACCTATAATATTTTTGGCAGTTATTGCTATTAAACTTGAAACCCCGGGTCCTGCTTTTTTTCTTCATGAGAGAACAGGTTACAGAGGAAGAAAATTTAAGCTATATAAACTTCGCGGAATGGTGAGCAACGCTTTGGAAATAGGACCTGAGCTCACTCAAAAAAATGATCATAGAATAACTAAAGTAGGTAAAATCCTTAGAAGAACCAGTATTGACGAGATTCCGAATTTGATTAATGTTCTGAAAGGAGAAATGAGCATAGTTGGTCCCCGCCCTGAAATAATATCGGTTACTGAGAAATATATAGATGAACAAAAAGAAGTTTATAACTTTAAACCGGGCATTACCGGAATTTCCCAGGTTAATGGAAGACAAACTTTAACTCCGGGAGAACGTGTAAAAATGGAAATAGCCTATTACAAGAATGAGACTTTCTGGAGTGATTTAGTGATAGTTGTTAAAACTTTTTTTGTGGTTTTGAACAATAAGGGGAATCTATAAGAATTGTTTTTGCATAAGAAATTTTCTTTTGCCCTATTATTATTTCTATTTATTATCTCAGTATGTGCACCGCGTTTTAATCGAAACTTAATTAAATAGTTTGGTAAGTATTTCCGAGTAGTGTACAATTGTTTCAATTAACTATGTCCCTTTTCCCCTTGCCTCAATTTATTCAAAGTGCTATGTTTTGTCCGGCTTTTCTATCACTTAGGAGTTAAATGAGGATAACGTTAGAATCGTTAATCGGTCTGTTCATTTTTATTTTTTCTACGACTAATCTGTTCCCACAGAATTATAAAGTAATCGAATCTGATATTGATCATATAACGGTGGAGTTTGATTTTAGTAATTCTTACGCTGTTATTGATACGTTAATTAATGGGAAGCAGTATCAAAAAATTTATGGCGGCGATTTTTTATCTATAAATCCGGGCGATCCCTGGCTGCCGGAATTTGTAGCTCGCATCGGAATACCATATTTCAGTCAACCTAGAATCAGAATCTTAAATCAGAAACAGTCTACACAAAAAAATAAGTTTATAATACCTGTCCCGGTAAATGATCCCTCCTTGGAAGAATACGAGGTTGAGAAATTTAATAAAGACGTATATGCAAAAAATAATTTATTCCCTGATATTGCAGCTACGTTAGATGAGTCTTATGATTTTCGATATCTTAGAATACTCCCTATAAAAATTGCTCCTTATCAGTTTAACCCTGTAACGCGTGACCTGGTTTTTAACTACAGCATTACTATCCGAATTGATTTTGGCAATCAGGGTAAGGGCTATATTATTTCTGTTTCCGATGGAATGACAGATGAATTCATAGAAAATTCTATTATCAATATTGATGCAGCTAAGAATTTCGCCGGGAAAATTGTTTCACCCGATAAGCAATTACAGCAAAATTCCTACTGGTACGATCCGAACAAGAATTATTTTAAAATATTCCTGAAAGAAAAAGGGGTATATAGAATAACTTATGAGCAATTAGTTTCTGCAGGGGCGCAGTTAGGGACTAATACTCCTGTTGATAAAATAGAACTGTTTAATGACGGATTGCTTACGCCGATTGATGTGGCGGATAATAATTCGGATCAACTTTTTAATGAAGGGGATTATTTTCAGTTTGCAGGATTTCCACCCTCACCCACTCAGTACTGCAAAATGAATATTTACAATTTAAGCAACGTATATTGGCTCTCATATCAGAGTGATTCAACAGGATTATACTATGTTAATACTCCGGGCTACACTGCAAATTTTACTCGCAACTATATTTCAAACTTGCAGACAATACACTATGAAAAAGATTCTTTGTACGAAAGACTAGGTTATGCAAATGAGAGGAGAGATAACTGGTTTTGGGATAAAGCCACAGCTAATGGGGGGAATTCTACTTATTCGTTTCAGTATAGATTTGAAGGCTTTCCAGATTTCGCTCCTGATTCAAATTATGTAAGACTAAAAATCGGTATGCAAGGTATGACCAATAGTCCATATTGTAACACCGATCATAAAGCATTTATCTCAATAACCGATCAACCAATCGGAGATATAATCTGGGATGGACAAACGGATGTAGTGTTCGACAAAAGCTTTTACGTGTCATCAGACAGTATTCAAATTTACACTGGAAATTTTTTGAAAGTTGAAGTAAAAGGGGATATTTGTGAGCTTGTTCATGATGACGAGATAAGAATTAATTGGGCAGAGTTTGATTATTGGAGATATAACAGAGTACACGATAAATACTATAATTTTAAGAATTATGATGTTGATGGTATTAACCGTTACTTTTTCTGGCAGTGGGAAGGAAATGACGTTCACATATACATACCCTCGAAGAATAAAAAAATATTTTATCCCACCACGACAGAATTTATAGAATTTATGGATACTTTAAATGCTGAAACAGAATATTTTTGTACCTCGTCAGATAATTTTTTAACTGTTGATTCTATTAGGTCTGATGTTTCCTCAAGTCTTAGAGAACTATCCAACGGTGCCGACTATATAATAATTACTCATTCTAAATTTAACGGAGTTGCAAATCAACTGGCAAATTTCAGAAGTGAAAATTTCCCGGATGAGAGCATACCCGATCCCCGGATACAAGTTATAGACGTACAGCAAATATATGATGAATTTTCTTACGGTTTATTAAATCCGTTTGCACTTAAGGATTTTGTAAAATATGCTTTCGAGAATTGGCAATTACCTGCACCTTCATACATCGTAATTATGGGAGATATGAGCTATGATTATAGAGGTCTGTTAAAATCGAGCCGACCTAATTTTATTCCTTCCATTCCTTATTTTGCTTATCAATACGGTCAGGCAGCAAGCGATAATTTGATTGTTGCCGTATCCGGTTCTGACGTTGTTCCTGACCTTGCGATAGGAAGATTATCCATGGAAACAGTCGAGGAAGGGAATATCTTATTACAGAAACTTTTTAATTACCCGGAAGATGATTCAAAAGCCTGGAAACAAAACGTATTGTTGCTTGCATCCGGGCTAAGCCCGGAAGATGAGATAAGTCTCGGGTTCAATGATTCGAGCCTCGCACTAAGTAATAGGTATATTGAACCGGAAGGATTCACTTCTTCGAAAGTATTCAGATTCCCTACTTCACCGGAACATGTACCATTTCAGGGTGATGGAACAAAAATAAGAGAAGAGATTAACAAAGGTGCTGTGCTCGTAAACTATTACGGTCATGGCGGCGGTTATCAATGGGATCTAACATTTCTAACTGATGACATTTACCAACTTGAAAATGAAGGCAGGTTACCATTAATCCTAAGTGTTACATGTTACACTTCCCATTTTGACAATCAGGATGTATTTGGCGAGCAGTTTAACAAAGTTGAAGGAAAAGGCAGTATTGGTTTTTATGGCAGCGCCGGTTTAACCTATTGGAGTATAGGAACCGCAATAAACAATAAATTTTTTGAAGAAATATTTAATAAAAAAAATTATATAGTAGGAAAGGCGATTCTTAATTCAAAAAATCTGGTTCCCTCGGGAGGATTATTCGATACTCAAATTGCTCTCTTAACATATCTTGGGGATCCCATATTGAAACTTGCGCTGCCAACGTATCCTGACTTTGAAATAAATTCTGCAGGAATAACTATCTCACCTGAAAATCCTGTTTTAGGTGATACAGCATTTGTAAAAGTAAATATCAGGAATTTCGGGATAACATTTCCAAACGACTCTGTAACTGTGGAATTATTCGTGCAGTCTGCTGATTCATCCTATCAGCTCGGCTCGACAAAGCTCGGAAGTTTTCCCGAGAAAGATTCTGTTTTATTCAACTGGGTTCCGCAGCAAGGTGGACTATTCAATTTAACGGCAAAGGTGAACGAAACAGGAACTATTATGGAGGAGGATCATTCGGACAACGTAACAACAGTGCCCTTTGTTATTTATAATATTAGTGAACCGAATATCTTGAGACCGGTCGATGGATTTGCAGCCCAGAACAATCAAGTTGAATTCCTGTTTTCCGACGTAGGCTATTATATAGATAAAGAACTTAAATATTATATAGAAATAGATACGTCGTTAAGCTTTGCTTCCCCGATTATTAGCTCAGGCGAGTTAACTCCTTCGGGTTCTCTTGTTCAATGGAAGCCGGCAAATCTTTCTACGGGAATTTATTTTTGGCGTTCAAGAATATTTGACGGAACACAGTTCGGGAAATGGAGCGCTACCAGAAGTTTTTCGACAGCAGGAGAGCAAAAAAATGGTTACTATGCACATGGAAAAATATTAGAAACGTTCGATGCTTATAACATAAATTATTCTGATGAGATTGGAAGTCTTAAGCTTAATACAGACCCATTGCCTGCCAGACCATCGGAAAAAACCTTATTGCAGCATTTCTTTCCGCAACAATTACCGGATAGCATAAAATTAACTGCACTAACCACAGACGGAACTTATCTATATATTGGCAATATATGGGCGTCTGCAACACAAAATAATGGTTTCTCGATGCTGTACAGATTTGGTACCGGAAATAATGGAACAGTTCAAGGACAATTTTATGGTGTGTTTTCAGATTTTCGCGACTCTATAAAAAATATAATGGCATATCACAGCGACGGATATATTTATGTTGCAACCGGCAATGCACATAAGCTTGTCAGGATTAATACTGCTACTGAGAAAATAGATTCAGTAGATGTTCCTTCCGGTTTATTAAGATGGGATAATACAACCGCTACAGATGGTCCGGTCTACCTGACTTCGGATGGTAAATATATTTACAATCTCACTACTAAAGATTCATTAGGTAATTATAAATACACTTTAAGAATTTTTGACCCTGCAAATAACTGGGCACTGGCAAAGCCAGACATGGTATTTTCCGGAAGCAGTTTCCAGCCGGGTATTACTGGGTTTTTTGTTCATGGTGATTATATTTATCCGGCAGAGTACTTTAATGCTAACTACATGAGAAGATTAGAATTAAATGATGGTTCATTTGAAGAGGAATGGGTTGTTATGTTACCATTCCCAGGTAATTTTCAAAGTTATTATTCCTGGTGTTGGGACTGGCAGAATGACTTTATTTATGCATCCGTTTATCGCTCTTCCGGATTTACGCCAAAGTTTAGCAGGTTTGCCGGATATTATGTTGATGCTAACGGTACAATAACAACTAAATCTGTTGGACCTGTTGAGAAGTGGAATAGTCTTAAATATGATCTTAATAATCCAAGCCCCAGTGGAAAATTTGCCACTGATCTACTGGGACTAAATTCAGCTACAAAGAATTGGGACACTCTTCTTACTAATATTCCTGATTCGATCTCTTTGTCACAAATAGATGCTGATCTTTATTCCAATCTTCAGGCAAATTTCAATTTAACAGATTCCAGTTTTACAGTTACACAACCGATGGAACTTAGAAGTGTTAATTTTGATTATCAACCGCTTTCCGATGTTTATCTTGAAAAAGCTGATCTTGTTTTTCAGCAGGATTCTGTGTTACAGGGGCTTCCGGTTACTTTTAACTTCAAGGCAAGAAAAACAGGTGGGTCGGATACAGATTCATTAAAGTTAAAATTTTACCAGAATAGTCTTGATAATTTAATATTTAGTACCACTGCGCAGTTACCGCCGGATAGTTCATCTGAAGCGGTTGAATATACTGTAGAAACAAATGTACTTAGCGAGGCTGATGAGTTTAACGGAACTTTTTTTGAAAGAGATATCCGTGTAGTTAGCGAGCAGGATAAAAGAGAATATTTTTCATACAACAATTTGATTAACAAAAAATTCTATATAAAACGAGATGCAGTACCTCCGCTTTTCAATATTACATTTGACAATAAGGAAATCCTTGATGGGGATATCGTTTCGGCTAAACCTCATGTTTTAATTACATTAGATGACAACAGCCCGTTGCCTCTCACAAAAGATCTGTTTTCAGTGGTTCATAACAACATACCGGTAGAGATTGCAGATTCAATGTTCGCTTATATTCCTTATCCTAACTCTGAAGGAACTATTTCCTGGGATCCGGCTTTGGAAGACGGGGGACACATTCTTGAAATTTTAGCAAAAGATGCTTCAAATAATTTTTTTGATACTACTTCTTACCGAACTACTTTTTATGTATATAATGAAACCGACTTGAAAGAAGTTTATAACTATCCCAACCCCTTCGAAGATGATACTTATTTTACATTTCAACTAAGGGGAATTGATGTTCCGGAGGAGTTAAAGATAAGAATATTTACTATCGCCGGAAGATTAATACGGGAGTTATTCATTCCTCCTGCCGATTTAAGGGTTGGTTTTAATAAAATACACTGGGATGGCAGGGACAGGGATGGAGATGAAATAGCCAACGGTTTATACTTTTATAAGGTTATTTCTAAGAATGATGAAGTTGTAAAAACGGTTATTCAAAAGTTAGCAAAAATAAAATAACATTTACTTCTTTTTGTGATTTAATTACTCCTCAACAATATCTGAGGGTACAATTTATTACTTTATTGTAAGGCATTATTTTTGCTTTATTTAATCATTTTCAAAATTAATTTTAGGTGAGACATGTGTGGAATAGTCGGTTATATCGGCGAAAAAAATTGTGTTCCAATTCTCATTAACGGTTTAAAACGCCTTGAATACCGTGGTTATGATTCGGCGGGACTTGGAGTCCTTACTAATAACCACTCTGTCGTTATCAAGAATAAGGGTAAAGTCTCTTTACTGGAGGAGAAAGTTCAGAAAACTAATCTCTCAGGGAAAGTAGGAATAGGTCATACAAGATGGGCGACGCATGGTGTTCCCAACGAAATTAATGCACATCCTCATTACAATACTTCCAGAAATCTTTATGTAATTCACAATGGAATAATAGAGAATTTCCGTACCCTTAAAAAAGGTCTGGAAAAACTCGGTTATGTTTTTGAAACTGAAACAGATTCTGAAGTTCTTCCACATCTGATAGATAGTTTCCTGAAGAAAGGAAATCCTTTATTTAAGGCAGTAAGGCTTGCTTTAACCGAAGTTGAAGGTACTTACGGTATTGCGGTTGTTTATGAAGGTGAACCCGATAAAATAATTGCTGCACGTAAAGGCTCTCCACTTGTGCTTGGTTTAGGAGATAACGAGAACTTTATAGCTTCGGATGTTTCGGCTATCCTGGCTCATACTAAACAGGTTATATATATTGAAGACGGCGAGCTGGTTGAAGTTTATAAAGACAAATTTATTGTAAAAACTATTACTGATAATGAGATAGAGAAAGAAATACATGAAATAAGCATGACGCTGGATGAGATTGATAAAGGCGGCTTTTCCCATTTTATGTTGAAAGAAATTATGGAACAGCCTGAAACAATCAGTAATTCCATAAGAGGAAGAATACTATTTGAAAAAGGAACGAGCAGGTTGGGTGGTTTAACGGAAGTAGTTGACCGGCTTGTAAACTCAAAAAGAATTATAATTACTGCATGCGGAACTTCATGGCATGCCGGCTTGGTTGGCGAATATATGTTCGAACAGTTCTGCCGGATTCCAACAGAGGTCGAATATGCGTCTGAGTTCCGTTACCGTAACCCGATAATAAACCATGATGACACAATACTTTTTATTTCGCAGAGCGGCGAAACAGCGGATACACTTGCTGCACTTCGTGAAGCTAAACTGAAAGGTGCGCTTGTACTCGGTATTTGTAACGTTGTCGGAAGCTCAATAGCAAGAGAAACAGCAGCCGGGGTTTATACTCACGCAGGTCCGGAGATTGGTGTTGCTTCTACAAAAGCATTTACTTCCCAGTTAGTTGTTCTTGCTTTAATAACACTGCTTGTCGCAAGAAGAAAAAGCATGAGCCAGGTTGACGGAAGAGCTATTGCCGAAGAATTAATGGCTATTCCGGATAAAATAAATTCTATTTTAAGGTTGAATGATCAGATTGAAAAAATAGCTTCCGAATTCCACGATGCAAACAATTTCCTTTACCTGGGAAGAGGATATAACTTCCCGGTAGCTCTTGAAGGAGCTCTTAAGCTGAAAGAAATATCTTATATTCATGCAGAAGGCTATCCGGCTGCAGAAATGAAACACGGACCTATTGCCCTGATTGATGAAAATATGCCTGTAGTTTTTATAGCTCCCAAAGACTCGACTTATGATAAGATAATAAGCAACATTGAAGAAGTTAAAGCACGTGGCGGCAGAACTATTGCAATTGCTACAGAAAATGATAATGGAATTGACAGCCTTGTCGATTATACAATTAAGGTTCCTTCGACTATAAGAATGCTGATGCCTATTTTGACTGTAATACCTTTGCAATTGCTTGCATATCATATTGCTGTTAAGAAGGGATTGAATGTAGATCAACCGAGAAATCTGGCTAAGAGCGTAACGGTAGAATAAATTTAAAAATTACAAGATTAAAAGATTGCAAGATTAGTTTAAGCTCTGTGCTCTTTGCGCTATGCCCTATGCCCTATGCAACTCATAATTCATACACCCATTCATTCATACACTTATACGTCCATACCATTTTTGCTTACTCTTTTTAACTTTTGAGATTAGCGGAAAAAACTATATTTTTGAACTCCAAATTAAGGGCAGATAGCTCAGTCGGTAGAGCAAAGGACTGAAAATCCTTGTGTCGGCGGTTCGATTCCGTCTCTGCCCACAAAGTAAGTCTCAATATAAATTGTATTGAGGCTTTTTTATTTTAAAAGCAAAGACCTTTTTAGTAACCGGATGTCATTATAAGATAGGGTAGAGCAAAGGACTGAAAATCCTTGTGCCTGTCCGCCGGAATTTTAATGAAGGCGGGTCGGCGGTTCTCCCGCCAAGGCGGGATGGACAAGCTCAGATTCCGTCTCTGCCCACAACTAAATGCGATTTCATACTGATTTCGCATTTTTTGTTTTAAAGAGGAAATGACAGAATCTAAATTGATTACTATTGATTACTTTAAAATGATATGGGAGTAATCAAAAGAGTAATCAAATTTCTTGATTACCAGACCATTCTTTCAAAGAGCTTAATTTTGTTTGTTAATAAATAGTTCTATTAGTTCAATTGAACTTATTAATTTTTTCTCAAATTTAAAAGCACTTTCTGAAAATAAGTAATCAAAAGACTAATCAATTTTCCATTACTAAAAAACTAATTACTATTTCAATTAAAAATAAAATTAACGAGCTTTATAAAATTCTCCTCTGTTAAATTGAGGGTGAGGGATAGACTTTTTAATTCCTGTCTTTTCATAGGAATTAACTTCCATTAAAGAACAAATTGCTGCTCCAATAAATTGCTTTACATTATTACTAAAAACGAATCCCCTTTTCTGTTTAGCTTCCTGATAACATATATCAGCTACAGATAAAACAGCGGGGTATCTAAAATCAGATAATACCTTTGCTAAAATAAAGGTTTGAGGAATCATTATAATATTGAAAAGAAAATTCCCATCATTTTGTGCTAAATTAAAAAATTGCGGATATTTTTCTCCAAATTCTTTTAAGTTTGGTATATTTACTTTCTGTACAAAAGTTTCAGTTTTCAAAATGTATTTCTCCTCTCATGGGTTGAAGATAGTTAACAAAAAATGCACCTGCAATATATGCAGATGCAGAATCATTGTCAAGATTGGTTCTTTACTATTCGGAAAATAATAGATATTTTACTGATAACTAAAGAAATGTGAGAATAACTAAAGAGTAATATCCCTAATGAGATTAAATTTATAATATGAGTGAAGAACTAATACAACGAGGTTTTTTAAAAAAAGGTATTTTTGTTGGTGAATATGAATATTTTCCAACTCATTCAACTACTTTAAAGCAATATAAACATCAAAAAATAATTGCCAATAAAAATTATAAAAAATATGAGACAAGAAAACCAGATGGACTAATTGTGGATAGAAGAAATAAATCTGACATTCAAGTTGTCACAGTTATTGAAAATAAAAAACCAAGTGAATTTCAAACAGATAAACAGAAAAAAGAAGCAATAGAACAATGTAATGATTTGTGTCAAGTTTTAGAAGCTAAAATGGGTATTATAACAGATGGTATTGTAACTTATTGGATTAACCCTTTGCACAGTGATATTAAAAACATTTATACCGACAGAACAACAGGAGAAACGAGGAGTTATTCATTTATATTAAGTGAAGACAAGCAAAAAATACAAAATAATTTTTTCATTAAAGATGTATCACAACCAAATTATGAGAAGTTAGATGTTAGGACTAAAGATACTTATGATGTAATAAAAAAAATATTAGCACAAACGTCAAACCAAAATTCTATATTTGAAAAAACTAAAGAAGTTGATCCTCTGAATTTAGCAAAAAGTGTTTGGCAAGATATTTATGTCAATACAGGAAAAGACCCAACCAAGTGCTTATATAATGTAGTAGAATTATTTATTTTTAAATTTCTAAGTGATTTAAATGTTCTGAAATCTCCTTATGATTTTTATAGTCTTTTGAATATGTATGACCAAGGGAAATCAAATAAGGATGTTTTGGAGTTTTATGCTCGGAATTCCAGACAAGAAATTATAAAACTTTTTAAAAAAGGAAAAGATGGAACTACCATTATTAATGGGACAATATTTGTAAACAGTGATGGAGAACCTGTTGAAAGTCAATCAAATTTATTCAAAAATTCAATAAGGAAATATTCTGAATTTCAATCATTAAAAAATATTAAAAAAGAATTTAAGACAAAGTTATTTGAAACATTTCTAAAACAAAGTCAAGATAAAAGTCGTTTGGGGCAATTTTTCACTCCAAGAAAAGTTGTAAAAGCTATGGTTGAAATAGCTGATGTAAATGCTGCAAACTTTGTTTGTGACCCATTTTGTGGTGTAGGAGGTTTTATTTTAGAACCACTGCAAATTTATCCTCAAATTAAAAGTCAATTCGAAACAAATGGAGATATTAAGAAAATAAAGCTTTTAGGTTTTGATAAAGGTAGTGATGAAGATGAACATAGAACTATTATTCTTGCAAAAGCAAATATGCTCATTTATTTATCAGATATTATTGAGAAAAATCCAACATTAACAAAAAATTATTCTCAATACTTTAATGATACCTTTAAACTATTATCGGAAAGTAATCTTGGGACTCTTAAAGTAAAATTTGAAAGTGAAGAGGAAAAACCAGATTTAATATTATCAAATCCGCCATATGTTAAAAAAGGTTCAAGAAGTTTAAGAGATGAAATAACTGAAGAAGGATTAGAAAGTGAATATAAGAGTTCTGGAGTCGGAGTTGAGGGACTTGCATTAAAATGGATTATTAATAATTTGAGAAAGGGTGGGAAAGCTTTTGTAATTATTCCTAATGGTATCTTAGATAATTTTGCAAATAATGAATTGAGGAATGAAATAAAGAATCAATGCTTTGTAAACTGTATAATATCCTTACCGCTTAAAACGTTCTTTAACACAAATAAGAAAACATATATTTTAGGAATTGAGAAGAAAATTAATACTAATATAAAACAAAACTTCCCTTTATTTACTTATTTAGTTTCCAATATTGGAGAGATGTTAAATTCTGACAGATTTGAAATTGAAGAAAACGATTTAGAAAATGCAAAGAATCTTTTTAATCAATTTAAAGGTAGTAAAAATTCATTTAAAGTTGATGACTCAAGATGCAAATTAATTAATTTTGGAAATTTTGATAAAAGTAAATATTGGATAATTGAAGATTTTTGGGAAGAGAATGAATTAGTAAAGCTTGGAATAAAAAAAGAAAAGAAGATATATAGTATTAAACAATATGGGAATTTTTTAAAAGGACTAATAAATGAAATAGAAATTTCAAATGAGAAGATTAAAAAAATTGAAGAAGAAATAAGTAAAGTAAATTTTGTAGAGAAAAAAGTAACTGATATATTAGATATTTATTTGGGTGAAGCTAAGTATACAAAAGAATACATCAATGATAATAAAGGACTCTTTCCCGTTTATTCAGCTCAAACCTTAAATAATGGGGAAATTGGGAAAATCAATAGTTACGATTGGGATGTCGAGGGTTTAACTTGGTCAGTAGATGGTTCATATCCTGGTATGGTGTTTTATCGTAAAGGAAAATTCAGTATGACTTGTCATTGTGGTTTACTCTTAATAAAAGAAGAATTTAAACCCAAAATAGATTATAAATTTCTCCTTTATCTTCTGAATATTCATTTTCCTAATTATATACAAGGTCAAGGTAATAAAAGATTAAAGAAAACTCATATAGAACAGGATACAGAAAAGATAAAAATTCCTATTAATAAAGAGGGTGAGTTTAATTTAATAAACCAGAAAGAAATATCTAATAAATATGAAATCATTGAAGAAATAAAAAAGAATTTAAAGGATAACTATTTAAAGCTTTTAGAATACGGGATTTCACTTGATTAATAAAAAGATAGGGAAGATTTTTTTCGTGTCCTGTAAAAACGATACTTCAAATTTAAATTCATATTACCATAATGAAAAATTATTAGTTCTTTAATTAAGAAAATTAGTATCGAAATGTTTTTTTTAAATTAGAAAAAGAAAATAGACTAAAAGAAATTCAAGAAATTAAATTCAAGCTTGAAAAAGATATTCAGAAAATTACGGAAAATAATCTTGAAACAATTTTGAATTTAAAACTTGTGAAGTCTGAATTTACTCTTCATAATTTTAGAATAGATACTTTAGCATTTGATGAAGAAAGCAAATCATTTGTAATTATTGAATATAAAAAGGATAAAAGCTTTTCAGTTGTTGATCAGGGTTATGCTTATCTATCACTTATGTTAAATAACAAAGCAGATTTTATTCTTGAATACAATGAAAGTCTTAATTCAAACTTAAAAAGAAATGATGTTGACTGGTCTCAATCAAAAGTAATTTTTATCTCTCCTTCATTTACGGACTATCAAAAAGAATCCATTAATTTTAAAGATCTTCCAATTGAATTGTGGGAAGTAAAATACTTTAACAATCAAACGATAAGTTATATTCCTCAAAAAGCTTCAGGTGCAACGGAATCCATTAAAATCATTTCCAAAAAAAGCAAAACTATTGAGAAGGTAAGTAAAGAAATAAAAGTATATACTGAATCATACCATATAAACGATGCAGGAGTAAAGATAATTTCTTTGTATAATAAATTTAAAACAGCAATCCTACTTATAAGTGATTCAATATCTGTGAAACCTACAAAAAAGTATATTAGTTTTAAAGTAAATAAAAAAACTATTTGTGACTTTCACCTTTACAAAACCTATTTAAAAATATGGATTAATCTTAAGAAGGGTGAGTTAGTTGATTCTAAAAAAATTACAACGGATGTTTCTGATACAGGACATTGGGGAAAGGGTGCTTATCAAATTCAGATTAGTAATGAAGAAAATTTAGAATATATAGTTAGCTTAATTAAAGAATCTTATAATAAAGCTTGGGGAGTTATTTAATAAATGGGGGATAAAACAGTTTATATCCTTGGAGCTGGCTTTTCAAAAAGTGCAGATGCACCCCTTCAGTCCGAAATTATTGAAGGGATACTCTCGATAAATGAAGATGACTTAAGAAACCTTTATAAAGATTTCGAAAAATTGAGAGATCTTTTTGATGAGTGGAAAAAAGATTTTGAATACTTCCTCTCTGAAGTTTTTTTCCTTAATAATAGAAAATATAGATATTTATCTTTAGAAGATATATATACAACTATAGATAGAAGTATTTTAAATAATACATCACTGAAAAACATTCCTAAAGACGAATTATTTAAATATAGGAAAAGTATAAATGCACTAATAACGACATTTTTTGCGACCAAAATAAAAAATAACCTTAGAGTTAAACATATAAGACAATTTGCTAAATTTTTAATAAGGGAAAGAATTAAAGATTTTTATATCAACCATGATTTTGATCCTCTCTCTGTAATTTCTACTAATTGGGATATTATTCTTGAAAATGCTTTAATACCAGAAATGGATCTTTCTAAAGGTATGATTGATTACTGTTTTTATACACATTCCTTTAAGGAAAACGAATTAGGGAAAAAGTTAAGGTCGGGATTATATGCAAGAGGGTTTGGAAATTATAATTTAAAAATTCTGAAATTACATGGTTCTATGAATTGGTTACAATGTCAAGAATGCCAACGTATATATATTGACTTTTTTAATCATACCGCTTTAGATCATTATATAGATAGACCTAACTGTTATCATTGCGTAAATATTAGAAGAAATGATAACATTGATAAAGGAGCGTATTTGAACAATGTTTTAATAACCCCAACATATTTAAAAGATTTGAATAATTTCCAGCTAAAACTTACTTGGCAAATAGCTGGTATCGAGCTACAAGAAGCATCAAAAATTGTTTTTATGGGTTATTCATTTCCGTTAGCAGATTTTGAATTAAGACATTTATTGGCTACATCAATTCGAAATGATGCAGAGATTCATATTGTTCTTCATCAAAATGATAAACCTAAAATTCATACTTATAAATATTTTCCTGCTTATCGTTATAGAACTTTTTGGGGAAAAAGAAATATTAAATTCTTTTATGATGGAGTAGAAGGATATATTAATGAAAATTGTTAAGAATGAACTATATAGCTTTTTGTGATGAATCATATACAAGTGCAGAGAGGTATAGAAGTATTGCTGTATTTTCTTTTAAAGAAAAATCATTGGAAACAATCAGCAAATCACTATTAACTTTACTTATAAAATCTGACGTAAAAGAATTCAAGTGGCAAAAATTAAGAACCGCAAAATATTTCTTTTGTGCAAAGCATTTCACTAACTATTTATTGGACAGTTTAGAAAAGGAAAAAATTAGAATAGATGTTTTAACTTGGGATACAAAGGATTCGAGACATCAAGTTCAAAGTAGAGATGATTCAGCAAATTTTTCAAGAATGTTTTTTCACTTGTTAAAAAATGTCCTAAACAAAAGAGAACCTTCCTGTAGGTGGAAAATATATCCTGATGAAAAAGTAGACATGGATTGGAATACATTAAATGATTGTCTTGGAGCAGTTGGAAAGTGGGAACGAGATTCACAGAGTTCCTTGTTCAATTTATCAAATGATAAACTAAATTATAATATTTCTGAATTTGAACAGAAATCTTCAATTGATTTCCCTTGTATTCACGTTTCAGATCTTTTTGCTGGACTATCTGTTCTTTCTTTTAAACTGTATGAAAAATATAAACTTTGGTTTAAAATTAAAGAGGGACAACTTGATTTGTTTAATCCACAGATAGTTGAAAAGTTTTCAAATAGCGAGGAATGGAGATTTAAATATTTAGAATATTTCTTAAAAGTTACCGAGAGAAAAAAATTAGGTGTAAGTTTTGAAGCAAATAAAAGACTTCAAACATTCAACCCTTTAAATCCAATTAACTTTTGGTTTTATACTCCTCAGCATGTAAATGATAAAGCACCTATTAGGGAATCTTGATTTTATTATTTTTTATCAATCGGACAATTGTTTTTTGTAAAAATTTATTTTCCCGAAATGGTAGTAATGATTTAATAAATAAATCTATACTATATTCCCAAATCGGAAAAGTTTATTTTTCAGTAATTGAAAAACCTGAAAATCCTTGTGCCTGCCTGCCGGAATTTTAATGTAGGCGGATCGGCGGTTCTTCCAAAGTTCCGAAGGAATGCCTTTGCAGAATCCCTTCGGGAGATCCCGTCTCTGCCCACGTTACTTTTGAGGCTGATACCGACAGCCTCTTTTATTATACTCTTACTCTACTCCGGCAGCGTATTTTATTCCGCCAACAATATGTTTCCTGAACAAAGGATCGGAATAGTTTTCAACTCTGTGTCCTCCGCCTGTGTACCAGGCTCTGCCGCCGTCAAATTCATGGTACCAGCAGTAAGGACTGTATAACATCTTTTCTCCCTGTACTGTAAGTTCATCAATAACAGCAAGAATTTTTACGTCATCGGCAAGTTTCTTTGTTATCATGCACCATTCATCCTCTACTTCCCAGGTATAAGGGAGATCTTCTGTTGAAGGATGATTTTTATTAATGACCCTGACAACCGCTTTATGTATTTCTTCAGAACCTTTACAATGGGTGCCGATGAACTTGCCGTACCATTCCCAATCATACTCAGTATCTAAAGCGCCGTGCACTCCGACAAAGCCGCCTTTATTCTGTATAAATTTTTGAAATGCCTTTTCTCCGTTTTCATCTAAAATGTTCCCGGAAGTATTCAGGAAAATAATAACGTTATATCTGGATAGAGCAGCATCGTTAAATACGGTTGAATCCTCCGAGAAATCAATATCAAAATTGTTTACAGCAGCCAATTCTCTCAAAGCGTTTTGACCTGCTTTAATAGATTCATGCCTGTAATCTGCTGTTTTGGAGAAAGCCAGAATACTGATTTTACCATTTTCCGAACTCACGCCCTCCAGTTTATAATCTATTTTCCATCTTATAAACACAGGAGTTTTCATCCCTGCCAGGGAAGACGGTTCAAACTTCAGCGTTTTTGTATATTCAAGCGAGGCTTCGTCTAAAATTTCGTGACCTGATGATTTGAATACTTTTGTGTTCGTTACGTCCCCGCTTTCATTAACTGAAATAATAACTTCAACAATGCCTTCTATCCCACCTTTTTTTGCTTCGTAAGGATAAACGGGGACTACATTATCTTTCAGAACTGGCTGGACTAACTTTGAACCTGAACAACCGAAGAATGCAAGTAAAATTCCAAAGAGCACTATTAAATTTTTCATAACCTTCCCCTCGATATAATTGTTATTTTAGATAATTCAAACTTTAATTAAAATTTTCTGGAATTCAAGGAGAATTTTATATCCTGATAAGTTTTTTGTACAGGATTTTGTTTTCGTTTTCACACAAAATCTGCCTTTCTTTTTAGCTTGCCGGAGATTAAATCACAATGTACGATTGTCCCTTTCTCATATTTATCGTTACTGATTCAGTATAGTCATTTTTTGAAGATGAAAAGGAGTTAAGATGAAATTTCCTATTCGAATTATTTTACCTGTTCTTTTTTTTTCAATTGGTTACAATTTTGCACAAACATTACACGATGTTGCACTTGTGGGTATGACCTTTAGTCCCAAAGAGCTTACAATTAATGTTGCCGATACTGTTAGATGGACAAACAACGGCGGGCTGCATAATGTTTTAGCAGATGACAACAGCTTTTCAAGCGGTAGCGTTAGTACATCCATTTGGGTTTTTACACATGTCTTTACTACAGTAGGAGATTTCCGATATTACTGTACTGAACATGGGGGACCTAATGGAGTCGGAATGGCAGGTATTATCCATGTTGAGATGGCAACAGATGTAAACGACGATATAATAAAGATGGATTATAATCTGAAACAGAATTATCCTAACCCCTTCAACCCATCAACAACTATTCAATATTCAATTCCACAAGGTGAGTTTGTAACTTTAAAAATTTATAATGTTACAGGTTCCTTAGAAAAGGTACTTATCTCGGAATATCAGCCAGGTGGTAATTATATAATTGAATTCAATGCAACGGATCTTACAAGCGGAGTATATTTCTACCAATTGAAAGCAGGTAATTTTGTTAGTACAAATAGGATGATATTGTTGAAGTAATTGTTAGTAATTGTACTTGCTGATGAGAGAGGCTCTTAAGCCTCTTTTTTATTTAAGATACTAATCTTTTAAGAATAAATTTATATATTATATTAGATAAGTCGGGGACTAATGAATTTTAATACAGATATTTACTAATCAAATAAGGAGAAATATTATGGCTGAAAAAAAAATAATTGCAGTTGTTGGCGCTACAGGTGCACAGGGGGGCGGATTAGTTCGTGCGATCCTGAATGATGCAAATAGTAATTTTTCCCCACGTGCGATAACAAGAAATGCGGGCTCTGATAAAGCTAAAAAACTTACCGATGCAGGCGCTGAAATTGTAACGGCTGATTTAAATGACCTGGATAATGTTAAGAAAGCATTTGAAGGAGCTTACGGAGCGTTTTGTGTAACAAATTACTGGGAACTTTTTTCTCCTGAAAAAGAGATAAGTCAGGTTAAGAATATGGTGATAGCTGCAAAGGATGCAAGCCTGAAACATGTTATCTGGTCAACTCTCGAGGATACAAGAAAGTGGATTCCTTTGAGTGATGATAGGATGCCGACTCTTATGGAAAAATATAAAGTTCCTCATTTTGACGGTAAAGGAGAAGCTGATAAATATTTTGAGGAAGCTGGTGTACCGACTACATATCTTATAGCTTCATTCTATTGGGAGAACCTGATATACTTTGGTGTCGGTCCTAAAAAAGGTCCTGATGGAAAACTAGCTTTAACATATCCGATGGCAGATAAAAAACTTGCAGGTGTTGCAACAGATGATATTGGAAAAACTGCTTATGGTATTTTTAAGGCGGGAAACAAATACATAGGAAAGAGAGTTGGTGTTGCCGGTGAGCATCTGACTATAAAACAGATGGCTGAGAAGCTTAGTAAAGCTTTGGGGAAAGAAGTTGTCTATAATGAAGTTTCGCCGGATACTTACCGAAGCTTTGGATTTCCCGGTGCAGATGATATGGGAAATATGTTTCAATTTCACACAGATTTTCCAAAGGATTATCTTGAAATACGAAATATTGATATTTGCCATTCTTTAAATCCCAAATTGAAAAATTTTGATATGTGGCTTGAAGAAAATAAAGACCGCATACCATTGGAATAACTTTTCAAAGAAAGATGACATTTTTGGCAAAGATGTCATCTTTGGCTTTTCATTCCTCCTCTTCTGCGATCCTTACCTCATTCCAAATCTCGACGTGCCTTGTTTCTTTTAAGAAAATTGAACCGACAATAAATGTTATAGAAGCAACTGCTATAGGGTAGTACAAACCTGCATAAATGTTTCCTGTTTCAGCTATGACCCAAAGACCTATTAGGGGCAGCAGCCCGCCAAAAACTCCATTGCCTATATGATAAGGAAGTGAAAGCGCTGTATATCTTATCTTAGCGGGAAAAGCTTCTACAAGGTATGCTGCAATTGGTCCATAAACCATTGTAACAAAAATAACCTGGATAAATACTAATCCAATTAACTGCCACGCAACCGGATTTGATATAAAATTTCCAAAATTAGTAAAGTGCAGAACCTCTGTAGCAGGTTGCAATGCAGAATTCACAATTGTTAAAGGAGTGAGACTTATTGCGCCGGTAACTCCACTCTTTTGTGAAATAACTGTAACAACATCAGAACCTGCTACAGACTGCATTAAATTGTAAATAGGCAAGTAACAAACTGCTGCAAGGAGGCATCCGAGCATCATTATTTTTTTTCTTCCTATTCTATCGGAAAGGGAACCGAAGAAAACAAAAAAAGGCATTCCAAGTAATAGAGCGGTCGCAATAATATAATTGGAAGAAGCGGCATTAACTTTAAGTATTGCCTGGAGGTAAAAGAGAGCATAAAACTGTCCCGTGTACCAAACAACCCCCTGTCCGGCAGTCGCACCAAAAAGTGAGATAAGCACAAGCTTAAGATTTGCCCAATGAGTAAAAGCTTCCTTTAAAGGTTTTGCAGAAGTCATCCCGTTAGTTTTGATATGCTGAAAGATAGGCGATTCTTTCATCTTCAAACGGATGTAAAGTGATATTCCTACCAGGAAAATTGAAATTAAAAACGGAACTCTCCATCCCCATGAGCCGAAAGCTTCACTGCTCATTGAATTTTGAATAACAAGTATAACAGAAAGGGAAACAAATAAACCAAGCGTTGCAGTTATCTGGATAAAGCTTGTGTAAAAACCTCTTTTATCATCGGGGACGTGCTCAGCAACATAAACCGCTGCACCACCGTACTCTCCTCCAAGAGCAAGCCCTTGCAAAACTCTTATTACCAATAGAATTATTGGTGCAGCAATTCCAATAGTAGCATAGGTAGGAATAAAACCGATAAGTGCAGTTGAGCCTCCCATTACCATAAGTGTTACAAGGAAAGCATATTTACGTCCAATAATATCTCCGATTCGCCCAAAGAAAAGTGCACCGAATGGACGCACAACAAAACCAACGGCAAAAGTAGAAAGGTAAGCTATAAGTGCTAAAGTGTTATTTCCTTTTGGATAAAAGAGAGGTGAAATAATTGTAGCAAGACTGCCGAAAATGTAGAAATCGTACCACTCTATCATTGTTCCTACGGATGAGGCGGAAATTATTTTCCAGATGCTGTATTCTTTTGCAGAGTAATTGTAAGCGGATTGAGCCATCCCGGTTATTCCTTTAAATGTTGTTGGTTGACGAACCTTTTCCTTAGGCGAAAAACTAAGCTATAGATTTTTGAAATGCAATAAGAATTTACTAATTAATCCTGATATGAATCGAATTTTGAATAAATATTTGAAGATATGTAAGTATTTATAGTTATAAGCTAATCCTTTGTTTGAATTAGGTGAAGGGGGTGAGTATATTTAACAAATAAATTTAAGGTGAATTTTGAAAAACGATGTCATTCTTAAAACCGATTTTCCCAACCTGAAATTATTCAAAAGAGGCAAGGTCAGAGACGTTTATGAAGTCGGTGAATATTATTTAATTGTGTCTACAGACAGGCTCTCGGCATTCGATGTTATTATGTCTCAGGGAATTCCTTACAAAGGAAAAGTTCTTACGAAAATTTCAGAGTTCTGGTTTAATTACACAAAAGATATCATTCAGAATCACCTGATAACTACTAATGTAGAGGATTACCCGGCTGAATGTCATCAATATAAAGGCGAGCTTGAGGGACGCTCGATGCTTGTAAGAAAAGCGGAAGTTGTTCCTATTGAAAGTATAGTAAGGGGATATATTTCAGGTTCCGGCTGGAATGATTATAAACAAACGGGCAGTGTTTCCGGCATAAAATTATATGAAGGTTTACAGGAAAGCGAAAGGCTGCATGAGCCCATTTTTACTCCTTCAACAAAAGCTGAAATCGGGACACACGATGAAAATATTTCTATTGAAGAGGCTGAAAAGATTACAAGCAAAGAAATTCTGACTAAGATGAAAAAAACAGCTTTAGATATTTATAACTCTGCTTCAGAGTATGGTTTTAAAAAAGGAATTATTATTGCCGATACTAAAATGGAATTCGGGATTAGCAATAACGAATTGACGCTTGTTGACGAATTATTAACTCCCGATTCATCGAGGTTCTGGCCATTAGTTAAATATGAAAGGGGAAGAGCTCAGCAAAGTTTTGATAAACAATTCGTGAGAGATTATCTTCTTTCCATCAAATTCAATAAGCAGCCGCCACCGCCTAACCTTCCTGAAGAGATAATCAATAAAACGAGTGAAAAATACCTGGAAATTTATAGCAAATTAACCGGTGAAAGATTAAACTAATGCAGCCGGTTCGGATAAAAGTAGGGAATGATAACCGGTTATTAATAAACTGGGAAGATAAATCCGAATCTAAAATTGGTTTGGAGAAACTAAGAAAACTTTGTCCCTGTGCAACCTGTATGACTAACAGAGAAAAACAGAGCAAAACTTATATTCCTCTCTTAATGGAAAACCAGGTTAAGGTAGCAAAAATAAACCAGGTTGGTAGTTATGCTATATCAATTGCCTGGAAAGATGGACACAACACGGGTATATATGAATACCCGTTTCTTAAAAAACTTGCTGATGATTAATACAAAGCCGATAAAAAATGGTATTACCCAATCAATTAACAATTTTACGCATTATTCTTACCCCCTTCTTTCTCTTTTTCTTTCTCTTTCCTGATCCTTTGTACAAACAAATTTCACTCGGCATTTTTATAGTTGCAGCTTTAACAGATTGGTATGACGGCTGGCTCGCAAGAAAGTTTAATTACATAACAACCTGGGGAAAATTCTGGGACCCTTTGGCAGATAAGATATTAACTTCATCGGCTTTCCTCGGTTTTGCCATTCTCGGAGTGCTGGAATTCTGGATGGTAATGATAATTCTAATAAGGGATTTTATCGTAACAGGTTTACGCGCTTATGCCGATTATAAGAATTTTTCTTTCCCAACAAGTTACTATGCGAAATGGAAAACATTTATCCAAATGACTTTTCTCTACTATTTACTTGCAGTTTATGTTTGTTCTCATACGGTACAGCTTTATACCGGTAACGAAAAATTGTTTGCTTTGTTGATGAACGATTACCTGATATATTTTACAATGCTTTTTATTACAATAATTACATTTCATTCGGGCGCCGATTATCTTTATAAAAACAGGTTATTAATTGCAAAACTCATCCGAAATAAAGATTAATTTTTTTGAAAAGTTGATTGGTTCCGGTTTTTATACCGGGTATATTCCTTTTGCTTCCGGCACATTCGGAAGTATAACTGCTCTGCTTATTTACTGGATTCCGGGTTTTGAAAATCCTTTAGTTATGTACCTTGTAATAATTTTGGTCGGAGTATTCGGAATTTATGTTGGAAATAAATTTGAAAAAAAATATGGCAAAGACCCGGCGGAATGCACCGTCGATGAAATGGTCGGTCAGTGGATTTCACTTTTATTTGTTCCCAAAACGATAGTTCTTTCTGCAATAATCTTTTTTATGTGGCGTTTTTTTGATATAGTTAAACCATTTCCCGCAAGAAGACTGGAAGATCTTCCCGGCGGTCTGGGAATTATGATTGATGATGTTATTTCAGGTTTTTACTCATTGATTATTATACATTTAATTTTAATTATTTTTAATATTGTTTAAAAGATCTTAAACCGTTAAAACGGTTAACAAGAGATTTTACTAGAGTAAGAGGCTATCTCAAAAAGTAATTTTTACTGTCACACTGAGCCTGTCGAAGTGTGAATTTGATCTGAAATGTCAGTCTTCGACTAGCTCAGCCTGACAAATTAAGACCTTTGAGGCAGCCTCTTAATGAAAATCAGATTCAATATCCAACCGTTTCAACGGTTTTTACATATATTAATAAATTAGGTAAAACCATAAAGGCATTATGACTGCACATATAATTACTATCGGAGATGAAATTTTAATCGGGCAGACATTAAATACAAATGCGGCTTTTATTGGTGAAAAGCTTGTTAATATAAATATCGAATTGAACACTACTTCTGTTGTTGGTGATGATGAAACATCCATCTTGAATGAATTTAAAAGATGCTGGGAAGAAAATGATATTCTGATTGCCACCGGTGGACTTGGTCCCACTCATGATGATATTACAAGAAAGTGTGTTGTTAAGTTTTTTAATACGGAACTTATTAAGAATAAAGAAGTTCTCGAGGATATAAAAGCTCTTTTCGGGAAAAGAAGGCGGGAGGTTACAAAAGTAAATGAAGATCAGGCGCTCGTTCCCAAAATTGCAAAAGTAATCAGGAATTCAAAAGGTACTGCGCCCGGAACCTGGATTGAGAAAGACAATAAAATTTTTGTAGTTATGCCGGGAGTTCCTTACGAAATGGAAGAGATGATGAAATCTTATGTTATTCCTCATCTTAAAGAAAGAACAGGCGACGCCGGCTATTATGTCTTGAGAAAAACCCTGTATACAACCGGGATTCCCGAATCCTCTTTGTATGAAAAACTCGGCGATATAAATGATTTATTGAAAGGTGCTAAACTCGCTTTTCTTCCGAGCCAGTTCGGAGTGAAATTACGAATCACCATAAAAGAAACTGATGAAGAAACTGCAAAAAATAAATTAAGTGAGATCGAACAAAAAATTATTTGTAAAGCCGGGAGGTATATATATTCCCGCGATGAAGAATCTCTGGAAGCTGTAATCGGTAAATTATTAAAAGAAAGGAATCTGAAAGTTGCAGTTGCAGAATCCTGCACGGGCGGACATGTTGCAAACCTCCTTACCAATATTAGCGGAAGCAGCGAGTATTTTGAACGGGGAATAGTTTCTTACAGTAATGCAGCTAAGGTAGAGTTGTTAAAAGTTAATGAAGATGCCATTGCCGAGCATGGGGCAGTTAGCCTTGAAGTTGCAAGGCAAATGGCTGAGGGGATAAAATCAATTTCCGGTGTCGACCTGGGACTGGCAATTACAGGAATTATGGGACCAGGCGGTGCTACTGCCGGAAAGCAGGTGGGGCTCGTTTATATCGGTATTTGTGATGACAAAGTTTGTACTGCAAAGGAATTTCGTTTCGGTGATGATAGAATTCTTAATAAACAAAGAACTGCCCAGGCAGCACTTGAAATGCTGAGAAGAAATTTACTCGGAATTCCTTTTGATGATTAGATTGTTTATTGCTCTTAATATTCCTCAAAAGATTAAAGAAGAAATTATTCAATTACGAAATAGCTTAATTAACAATCCGTTCGATTATAAATGGGAACCACCTGATAAACTTCATTTAACTCTTAAATTTATCGGGGAAGTTGATGAGAATTTGGATGAAAAAATACAAAAGGAAATATCTTTCATTGGTGAATATGAAGCCTTTAAATGCACATTAAGTGAATTTGGCTTTTTCTATTCTGGGAATGAGCCCAGGATTCTCTGGCTGGGATTAAATATAAATGAAAAGATATTTGAACTTGTTGAAATGTTGAATGAAAAACTTGTTAAATTCGGGATAGAAAAAGAGAAGAAGAAATTCAAACCGCATCTTACATTAATGAGAGTTAGAAAAAATTTGGATAAAAATTTTATTAACAGTTTTGTCCGATGGACTCCTGACGGAGAAAATTGTAAATTACCGGACACGGAGTTTTTTGCAGATTCCATATCACTAATAAAAAGCGAACTTCATTCAAGGGGTTCCAGGTATACAGAAATTAAAAATTATAAATTACAGTTGATGGGAGGTAAATAATGAGTTCAGATTTTGAACAAAAGCTTAAGATCGTTGAAGAGACGATATCAGCCATAGAAAAAACCTACGGTAAAGGCTCTATTATGAGACTCGGGGATGGTGTTATTGCACAAGTCGAGGCTATATCAACAGGAGCGTTATCTCTTGATTATGCACTCGGAATCGGTGGAATACCGAGAGGCAGAGTTACGGAAGTTTATGGCCCGGAATCGAGCGGTAAAACTACATTGTGTTTACATGTAATTGCCGAGGCGCAAAAGACCGGTGGTCTTGCCGCATTTATTGATGCAGAACATGCACTCGATGTTAATTATGCAAAGAAGCTTGGAGTAGATACTGCAAACCTACTGCTTTCCCAGCCTGATTTTGGTGAACAGGCTCTTGAAATAACCGATACTCTGGTAAGAAGCAATGCACTCGATATAATAGTAATTGATTCAGTGGCTGCCCTGGTTCCGCGGTCAGAGATTGAAGGAGAGATGGGTGACGCAACAATGGCAGTTCAGGCAAGACTAATGTCCCAGGCTTTAAGAAAGCTAACCGGCGCAATTTCTAAATCCAAAACCGCAGTTGTTTTTATAAACCAGTTGCGAAGCAAAATCGGCGTAATGTTTGGTAATCCGGAAACTACAACAGGTGGAAACGCACTTAAGTTTTATGCTTCTTTGAGGCTGGATATAAGAAGAATCGCTGCTATTAAAGATGGAACTGATGTAGTAGGCAACAGAACAAAGGTAAAAATTGTAAAAAGTAAAGTTGCGCCCCCATTTAAAGAAGTCGAGTTCGATATTCTTTATAATGAAGGGATAAGCAAAACTGGCGATCTTATTGACCTGGCAGCTAATCTTGGCATACTTAAAAAGAGCGGTTCATGGTTCACCTACAATGAAGACCGGTTTCAGGGAAGGGAGCAGCTTAAGCAGAAATTAATCGAAACTCCTGAGATATTCAAAAGTCTTGAAAAGGATGTTAAAACAAAGCTTGGTATTGCAATTAAAGAGGAAGATAAAGCAGAAGAAAAAACAAGCAGTAAAAAATCAGGGAAGTAGATATGTATGAAGTGCCGGACTTGTTCCGGCATCTCCTTAAGTAAGATTATGATTAAGAGTACGATTTTCAGTTATAAAAATAACATCTCCTTAAGAAGATGTCTTCTCTAAACTAATTTTTTAAAATAGCCCCGATATTTAGAGACTGTTGCATAACATTAGAAAATAACCTTTGTTAATCCTCTACGAGGATTTATAATATGTTGGCTTTATCTTTCTACAATAATATGACCCTGCCTTGCCGTCACGCAGGCTCTAACGAGGTCAGTTATTGTTAAATAACATCGTAGATGTTTAATTATTGTAACTCAGAATAAAAACCTAAAAATATGATCCTTGTAGAGGATCAACTAAATGGTAGTCCAAAGACCTAAAGGTCGTGACTATTGTGTAATAATAATGATGAAAATTGAAAGGATTACAAAAAAAGATAACCGGAATGTTGTAATTCATTTTGATAATGAAGAAAAGCTGATAATCAATTTAGAAGTTTTTATAAAAAGCGGTTTGAAGAAAGGAATGGGAGTATCTTCAGACCGTTTTTCTTTTTTAATAGATGAGAACAGAAGATATTATGTTAAGCTTTATGCTATCAGGCTGCTTGCAAGAAGACCTCATTCGGAACAAGAATTAAGAACGAAACTTTTTCAGAAGCGATATGAAAAAGAAATGATAAGCGACGTTATTGAAGAACTGAAGGAGAAAGAACTTATTGACGA
>Ga0154475_1068_pt3 | contig 38483 bp, 35 predicted proteins | sample RifGroC2_FD_115954 | JGI IMG/M metagenome (GOLD analysis project Ga0154475, IMG submission 115954) | Ignavibacteria bacterium GWC2_36_12 | reverse complement strand
ACCAATACCAGTAGAGTTAACATCATTTACTGCAAACATAGTAAATGGAAAAATTCTTATTAACTGGCAGACTGCTACCGAAATGAATAACTCAGGCTTCAGCCTTGAAAGAAGTGAGGATAATATTTCTTTTAAGGAAATTGCTTTTATCAGAGGACACGGTACCACCACCAACAAATCTGATTACAGCTATACTGATAACTCTATCCTCTCTGGGAAATACTATTACAGGTTAAAGCAAGTTGATCTTGATGGTTCTTTCCATTACACAGCTTCGATCGAGGCAAACCTTGGAATACCAAGAGAGTTCTCTTTAGATCAGAATTATCCTAATCCGTTTAATCCATCTACTACCATTAGATTTGCACTTCCAATGAATGCAAAGGTAAATATCAAGTTATATAATACACTTGGACAGGAAGTGGTAAATATTCTCGGCAGTGAGCAACTTGATGCAGGTTTACACGAAACGGTATTCAATGCATCCAATTTTTCGAGCGGAGTATATTTCTACAGACTGGAAGCGAAGGGAGAAGATGGTTCCACTTTTGCTGAAACAAAAAGAATGCTTTTAATCAAGTAAAGCATAAGTAAATCAAAAATCATATCAGCCGGCAAGCCTAATGCTTTGCCGGCTTTTTTTTTAATTCTTGAATCATATATTTTTGCAATCAAAACATAGGTTTTGCTTGTAACTTTAGTATGACATCACCCCCGAAACATTGTTTCAAATTTCTACACTTACTATGGGATAATTCCAATTTGAGAAACAATTCATTATGATTAAATATAGAGCAATCATAATCTTATGGCATATTACTTGTCATTAAATAGTTGTCAACAAATGCGGAAACCCAATTTTAACAAATCGCTGCTTTTTGTTGTTTCTACTTGCGAAATAATAGGAACCGAAAGTATAATGAAAAACTATATTGATTAAGTATGAAAATATTAATTCGTAATAAAAATATATCGGGAATTGCTATTTTCTGCGTAATAATGTCCTTAGGAAGTTTTGTAAAAATTTCTGCTCAGACTATTATTGTTAGTTCTCCAAACGGTGGAGAAAACTGGGAAGCAAATTCAATTCAAACGATTAGTTGGACAGGTGCAGAAAGCATTACTAACGTTAAGATAGAATATTCTTTAAGCCAAGGAATAACATGGCATGAAATTATTTCATCTGTGGATGCGTCTCTAGAGCAATATTCATGGAAGGTTCCAAACATACAAATCTCCGATGTTTTAATTAGAATCAGCGATGCTTCTAACTCTTCTATATCTGATGTAAGTGATAAAGCATTTAGTGTTTTTAAAAGTGAGATAAATAAATCTCAAGGCATGCAGAAAAACACTATAGCAACAAGCGGTACTACCATAAAAATAATGCCTCTTGGAGACTCAATTACTGAAGGTGTTGCAGATCCACTGGAAGCTGGTTATAGATCTAAATTATTTGATTTGCTATACTCTGCCGGATATAATTTCGATTTTGTCGGAAACCAAAGCTCCGGTACTTCATCTACATCAAATCCAAACTTTGATCCTGATCATGAAGGGCGTCCAGGTTGGTTTGCCGGACCCCCTTCTCCTGACATATATGGAAATCACAATATTGCGGATAGTCTGTATAAGTTTTTGAACTCTAACCCACCTGATATTATACTTTTACATATTGGAACAAACGACATTAGTGAAACAGCAAGTTCGTATATAAAGACAGCAACTCAAGTTGCCGATCAAGTAAATTCTCTTCTTAACATTATTTATAATTTTACATCCGATCCCAATCATAATATTGTAATTTTTGTAGCCCAGGTTATAGATAATATAGATAATAGAGGTATTGAAGGTTCTCCATATCCTCAATCAATACATCAAAAAACATTAGATTTTAATAATTATTTGGAGACTATAGTTCTTCCATCGCGACCCACAAATCAAAAAATAATTAAAATAGATATGTATGATGCCCTGGGATTACATTATTTGGTCAATAATCCAAATTTTTATGATAGAGTACATCCCAGCATTCAAGGCTATAACGTTATGGCTGATACCTGGTTTACTGCAATACAAAATTATTATCAACCTGTTCTATCTGGTCCTAACAATAATGCTGTTAACCAAGCTATCGATATCACTTTAAGTTGGAATCCACCTCCTGCCGCATTCACTATGAGTGCTGCTTACGATCTACAGATTGCATCCGACTCAAGTTTTTTAAACATAGTCTTTGAGAATTCAAATATTCCCGGTACTTCATTTCAGCCCACGGGATTTAAGTTCGGGACAAAATATTACTGGAGGGTTAGAATACCCGGTTTCGGATGGTCCACTGTTTGGAACTTCACTACCAAAACTATGTTAGTTTCGACAAAAATATTTTTGCAGGGACCCTACGCCGGAAACAGCACTATGAATACAACTCTCAATTCAAAAGGGTTAATACCGGCTTCGCCCCCATATAACACTTCCCCATGGAATTACGGCGGAACGGAAAACGTAAATGAAATCCCTCCGGGAGTAGTAGATTGGGTTTTAGTTAAATTAAAGGCGAATGATACAACCGTAACCAAAACAAGGGCTGCATTCCTTAAAAGTGACGGAAATATTGTTGATCTGGACGGAACGAACCCTGTTAGCTTCAATGATATTTTACCCGGTAACTACTACATTGCAGTTAGCCATCGAAACCATCTTTCTGTTTTGAGTTCTGTTCCCGCAATTCTAATAAACAATCTCCTTACTTACGATTTTAGTTACGACAGCAGCCGTTTTTGCGGAGGTGGTTTTGGTGCAAAAGATCTCGAAACTGGTTCAGTTAGTGTTTGGGGAATGATAGCAAGCGACGGCAATTCAGATGGGCTTATAAACACTGAAGATTTAAACCTGGCATGGAGACCGGAAAATGGTTTCGACAAATATCTGAAGGGTGACTACAACTTAGACGGTTATGTTAATGCAGTTGATAAAAATTTATTCTGGCGTTCAAATAACGGATCAAACTCCCAGGCACAGTAATCGGAACTCAATTATGAAATTAAAAACCATAACATTTTTCTTGCTCGTTTTCTTTTACTCCTTAAATTTTGCTCAGGCAGATGTTAAAGGACGTTTCGTAGTTACTGTGAATAATGGAATAAATTATTCTGTAAAAATACAAATCAGCAGTAGTGCTGCGAACAATCATTTAGGATCTTCAAATTTAAGATTCAGTTTCGAAGGAAGTGTTTCATACCCGTTAAACCCGGTTCCGATAACAAATTATACTTTTCATAACTTCAGCGGTATCAACTATGAAACCGGGAAAATAGTGAGCCCTGCTGCAAATCAAATAGGCGTTAACATAGAATTAAATAACTTAAATAGTGGAACTTTAGTTGCTCAATATCCTGCCTGGACCGATGTAGTTACAATAAACTTTACTACAGATGACCCTGATAGCTATGCACATTTAACCTGGAATTCTTCCGCCTGTATTTTCTTCGGAGATGATGAATTAACTTTATGGAACAAGGATAATTTTGATGATGAAGTTACCACACCAATACCGGTAGAGTTAACATCATTTACAACAAGCATTGTAAATGGTAAAGTTCTTGTTAGCTGGCAAACTGCCACTGAAATAAATAATGCCGGCTTCAACCTTGAAAGAAGTAAGGATAATCTTTCCTATAATGAAATTGCTTTTATCCCCGGGCACGGTACCACTACTTATAAATCTGAATACAGCTATACCGATAACCCTACCCTCTCCGGTAAATACTATTACAGGTTAAAACAAGTTGATCTTGATGGATCATACGAGTATTCGGATATAGTTGAAGTTGATGTAAACATTCCAATTAAGTTTTTACTCGACCAGAATTATCCTAATCCGTTTAATCCATCCACTACAATCAGATTTGCACTTCCAACTAAAGCGAAGGTAAATATCAGGTTGTATAATACACTTGGACAGGAAGTAGCAAATATTCTCAGCAGTGAACAACTGGATGCAGGAATACACGAAACAATATTTAACGCATCTAATTTTTCGAGCGGAGTATATTTCTACAGACTGGAAGCAAAGGGAGAAGACGGGTCTAACTTCGCTAAAACAAAAAGGATGCTATTAATTAAATAGATAGTATAAGTAATCAGAAATAGTATCCGACTTGGTCCTTTAGCTTACCGGTTTTTTATTACACCACGACATTTCTTTAAAATCCACGAATTTATTTCATTATCGATTTGTTATAAATCAATGTTCCCCAAAATTGTCTCCAATTAGTTGATTTGATATACTATTTATATAATGAAACATTTATATGTTCTCTGCTGTTCAAAATTCTGTTATTAAAGGATTGTTTCAAATTTCTACAATTATCGGTGATAATTCCAATTTGAGAAAACATATATTTTGGATTGAATACTTGACTTAGTAATTTCTATGGCATATTACTTGTCTTTATAAAGAGGGCAATTAGATATAAAAACTTGAAGCAGAAGGAAAGGGACTTATTATATCTATCGACAAAATCAATTTTTAGTTATATATTTAGTAAACAATTTTCCCGCTGTTCCAGTTTTAGCTTTTTAATTAACTTTTTTGAAGGGCGAGTTTCCAACAAAGAGAAGTAAAAGGTGAATTGTTCACAAAGTGAGAGGATGATTTCTACTATTAATTACATAGTTAGAAGAAAGATTTTGTTATTAATAACAATTCTTTCTTGGGGAAGTTTTTCACAAACCTTCGCTCAGGTAAAAATTATGCCTCTGGGTGATTCGATTACCGAGGGTAATCCTGGTGATATTGGGTATAGGGATGCTTTATATCAACATTTATCGAACGCTGAATACTATTTTGATTTTGTTGGGAGTTATACTCCTAAATTTGGTATTGATCCAGACCATGAAGGACATCCCGGATGGATGGCTGGTCCTCCGGCTAACGACCTTCCTAATGATCCATATATACCTCCAGGAAATATAAGAGATAATCTAACTTCAGGCTTGCAATTTTTAAATGCAAATCCTGATATTATTTTACTACATATTGGAACAAATGATATTGGTCAATCATGTTGTACTTTTGAAGAGACAGCTACAGAAGTTGCTGCTGATATAAATTCAATTTTAGATAATATTTATAATTTTACATCCGATCCCAATCATAATATTGTTATTTTTTTAGCACAAGTTATCGATAATATTGATGATAGGGGTGTAACCCCGCCCCCAGATTGGTCTGCTATTATACATAGTAGAACAGTTGAGTTTAATAATTTATTAGTAAACAACATCGTTCCAAACCAACCAATTGACCAAAAAATAGTATTGGTCAATATGTATACAGCATTGGGTGAAAATTATAATGAAACAGAACATGATGATAATTTTGAGGAAGATGGGGTACATCCAAGCCCACAAGGTTATGGATTAATGGCTGATGAATGGTTTGCAAAAATTCAGGAATACTTCCAACCAATTTTGGATCTTCCTATTGATGACGCAATCAATCGACCCGTTGATATAAATTTAACCTGGACTGCACCACTGGCAGCAACTGATATGATTTCGCACAGTGAAACTTTTAATTATCAATTGCAAGTTGCTACAAATCCTGATTTCTCAGCACTTAATTTAGTTTATGAAGATTTGAATATTTCTAGTGCTACTACATCAATACAGCCCACGGGTTTAGAATATGGAACAGAATATTTTTGGAGGGTTAGAATAACTAATTATGGTTGGTCTGAAGTATGGAATTTTACTACAGAACCTTTGCTTGTTTCAGCAAAAGTATTTTTGCAAGGACCATATAATGCAGGAACAATGAGCACTTCATTAAATACAGGGGATCAGCTCGAAACATACGCTTATAACCAACCCTATAATGTGCCTCCATGGTCCTATTCAGGAACCGAGACAGTTGGAGGCCCTGGGACAACGTTTTTTAATGATAATCCGGATATAGTTGATTGGGTTTTAGTTGAATTACGTACTTCAACATCTCCATCCCCTTCAGATGTAAGAAGAGCAGCATTTGTAAAAAATAACGGAGACATTGTTGATATAGATGGGACAAGCCCTGCAGAATTCAGTGGAATTTCTGGCGGAGATTATTATATTGTGATCAAGCATAGAAATCATTTAGCAGTTATGAGTGCAAATGCAGTTACTCTGCCAAACGTTTCAGCTTACGATTTCACTGATGCCCAAAATAAGGCTTATAAACCGACAGTGGGTAGTCCAGATCCCATGGCTGATTTAGGAGGTACAAAATATGGGATGTATTCTGGAGATGCAAACGCAGATGGATCACCCGATGCCTTTGATAATAATTTATATTGGATGCCAGCTAATGGACTTCCATACAATTATCCAGGCGGTGCAGATTATAATTTAGATGGTGGAGTTGATTCATTTGACTCAAATTTATTCTGGAAACCAAATAATGGGAAAGCGACACAAGTACCGTACTAATTTTTAACACGGAGAATAAAATGAAAAACATTTTCAAAGTTTTATTATGTCTATTATTTTTAACAAGTTTGAAAACATATGCACAAACTTGTGATCTACAGTTTGTTGTTATACTTAACAATGGTACCAATTATGACGTTAAAGTCCAAATTCAAGGAAGTAGCAGTTTCAAACTTGGCACATCAAATATTACTTTCAATTACAACTCAGACGATTTGGGTGATCCGTCCTTGTTAGAAGCTCATAATTTTAGTGGTGGTTCTTATAGTACTTTAACTGTTACAAAACCATTAACTGGTGTTACCTCTATAAATATAGTGTTCAATGGAAGTAGTGGAAATGGTACTACGGTTAATACTGGTTGGACTGATGTTGCAACGGTTAGATTTCCAACTTTAGACCAAAATGGTAATTCTTCTTTATCATTTCGTACTAGTACCCCAAATAAAACTGGTGTTTTCGTTGATAATAATTCAACTGAAGTCACACAAGGAACTTGGTCATCTTTAAATACTAATCCTCTCCCTGTAGAGCTTTCCTCTTTCAGCGCTTCGGCTAAACAAAACATAGTCAACTTACAATGGCAGACCAAAACAGAAGTAAACAATTATGGGTTTGAGGTTGAAAGGAGAAGTCGGAAGTCAGAAGACAGAAGTCAGTATAATTCACAATGGATAAAAGTTGGTTTTGTAGATGGAAACGGTAACAGCAACTCACCCAAAGATTATTCATTTATGGATAAGAACCTTACAGGAGGTTCAAAGTTTGCGTACAGGTTAAAACAAGTAGACAATGACGGCACTTTTACTTACAGTGATGAAGTTGAAGTAGCGGTAGTTCCCGATAAATATGAACTTTACCAGAACTATCCCAATCCTTTCAACCCGGTTACCAATATTAAGTTCAGCCTACCTGAAGCAACAAAAGTAAGGATCGATATATTCAACATCATTGGCGAGAAAGTTAAAACTTTGATTGAGCAGAATATGGAAGCAGGCTTTCACGTTGTTCCTTTTGATGCAGAAAACTTAACGAGCGGTACTTACATTTACAGGCTCCAGACGGAGAACTTTACACAGATAAAGAAAATGCTTCTGCTCAAATAATTTCATTACAAAAAATTTATTCACGAAAGCCGGTTCTGCAACCGGCTTTTTTAATTTCCACCTGGCTTGTAAATCCCGATTTCTTCAGAAGGCTAATACATTTTAGTATAATTAATTTTCTTGCCGGGTTCCCTCATAATCCAATATGAAGTTTTATTATCCCTAAAATCCAGCTCAAGGAACTTCTTTCCGAAAGCTTTTGCTATCAATGCAATCGGCGTTAATATAAAAAAGAATAGAATAGTTATTATAACTCTCGACATTATCCAGCCTAAAACCAGGGCGCCGGTCATCCAGATTAAATAAACTCTTTTCAGCAAAGCGGGAATAACAAGACCAAAAAGAAAAAGGAATCCACCGACAATTAAAAAAATCCATTCAAATATTTCACTCCCCCCTGTCAGAAATATCAAGGCACACAAAATTAAAAAGACCCCTCCCACAAGAATGCCGAACTTCCGGAGATCTTTCTTTGTTAAAGGAAGAAAATTTATTTCAGTCTTAATGTCACTAATCAAGCTCATACTTCTGCCTCCAATCAATGTCGTCATGAAACTCAGGCTGGTTTTCCTTATACAGAATATAATTTCCTAAAACAAGTATATCCATTTCTGTACGCATAAAGCACTTGTACGCATCCATCAGAGATTCAACGATAGGTTCGCCCCTTACATTAAAAGATGTATTGACAATAACGGGACAACCGGTTTTCTCATAAAACTTATTTATCAATGAATGATAAACCGGGTTATCATTCTTGTTAACAGTTTGAATTCTTGCAGAATAATCTATATGAGTAACAGCCGGTATTTCAGACCTGACCGTATTTAGTTTATCAATTCCCCACAGATTCAACTCTTCATCATTCATCTTTCTCTGCTTCTCTTTTTTAACATCAGCAACAAGAAGCATATAAGGACTTTCCCTGTCTATTTCAAACCAATCATTCACCTTTTCAGCCAACACTGAGGGTGCAAAGGGACGAAAGCTTTCCCTGTATTTAATTTTAAGGTTCATCTTTTTCTGCATCTCAGGGGATCTTGCATCGCCGATGATTGATCTGTTTCCCAGGGCACGCGGTCCAAATTCCATTCTTCCCTGGAACCATCCAATAACTTTTTCCTGAATCAGAAAATCACTTACTTTATCTAAGATTTCATCTGCATCTAAATACTCATAAGGAAGTTTATATTTATCCAGAAAGTTTTTTATTTCTTCATTTGAATAATGGGAACCCAGATAAGAACCTTTTTGCGAATCTCTTCCATTCTTAGGCTGAGCAGGTTTATTAAAATGCTGATGATAAGCAACATAAGCGGCACCTATAGCCCCGCCTGCATCACCGGCAGCGGGCTGAATCCATATATCATCGAACAAACCGGACCTAAGCAGCTTGCCATTGCCGACACAATTTAATGCAACTCCTCCGGCAAGACATAAATATTTTTCACCGGTTTCTTTTTTAACATTAGCAGCCATCTTCAGCATAATATCCTCTGCAACAACCTGAACTGAAGCGGCGAGATCCATTTCCCTCTGGGTTAATTTTGATTCCGGCTTTCTTGGAGGACCATCAAATATTTCGTCAAACTTTCTGTTTGTCATCGTAAGCCCTGTACAATAATTAAAGAAGTCCATATTCATTTTGAAAGAACCATCGTCTTTCAAATCAATAAGATGATCGTATATTTTCTGAACATATACCTGCTGCCCGTAAGGAGCCAAACCCATTACTTTGTATTCTCCGGAATTAACTTTGAAACCCGTAAAATATGTAAAAGCCGAATAGAGCAGTCCAAGTGAATGTGGAAAATGAAGCTCGCCAAGAATTTCAACTGAATTATCTTTTCCGACTCCGAAAGAAGAAGTTGCCCACTCCCCCACTCCATCAATAGTTAGAAATGCAGCCTTTGAAAAAGGTGACGGATAAAATGCGGATGCGGCGTGAGACTCATGATGTTCGGGAAATAAAACTTTACCTTCATAACCCAATTCTTTTTTAATAAGATCGGGAATCCAGATTTTTTTTCTTATCCAAAGGGGAATTGCCTTTATAAAAGAACGGATGCCAATAGCTGGGAATGAAAGATACGTCTCAAGAATTCTCTCAAACTTGATAAATGGTTTATCGTAAAAAGCTATGCAATCCAGATTATTTACTTTGATGCCTGATTCCCTCAAGCAATAGCTTATTGCATTTTTAGGAAATTCCTGGTCGTGTTTAATTCGCGTGAATCTTTCTTCCTGAGCTGCAGCAATAATTTCTCCATCTTTAATTAATGCAGCAGCAGAATCATGATAATAAGCAGAAATACCTAAAATATTCACTCTTTTTCACTTCGCTTTCACTCGAATAATAATCCTTTTATTTAATAATATTTTTAGAAATTATATAGTCACGATAATTCCCAGCCAATTTTTCAATTCCGATCTTTGAATAGTGAACTTCGTCCATAAAATATTTTGGCTCTCCGCCCAGTAAAGAGTCATTATCTAAAAAATATGAATTTGTATTTAGTGCTACTTCTTTTATTATTTTATTAAAAAATTCATGATGCGATTTTCTTTCGGAATCTAAAGGAACCTTTACATTTTTCATTGCATCATCCCATACCAGGTAACCGAAACTACCGGTAATGGAATTCAATGGTTGAGTAGAATATAATAAGGGAATATTCCATTTGCTGGTGATATAATAAAAGTTTAATAAATTCCTTCTGAAAATATCCTGGCTAATTTTTGGGGGCGTTTTCCCATACGAAGTTTTTGGTATTTCTTTCTTAGGACGAGACTTTTCAGAGTAAATCGTTATTCTTTTCTCTAAGAACCAGTAAAAACTCGACCAACGAAACAATACATTTAAAGTTGTATAATTATCATAAAAATCAGGCATAAACGGTCTTGAACCATACTTATTAGAATAATCGAATTTAAGATCATTCCTGTATGTAGCATCCATATCATTAATATTTTCACATATTATAACGAGATCGGGTTCCCAGGAGATGACATCAAGTAATAGTAATACAAGCAAATGAGCAGTTGAATAGGCTGAGAAGCTTACATTAATAACTTCAATATTTTTATTTGAATATGCTTCCCTAAGTAACCTTTGAAGCACTAAAGGATAATGAATTTTATAATCTTTGTAAGCAAACGGGCTTTCGGTAGTCGATCCTCCTAAACAAATAATCCTGAATGTGTTGGCAGTTTTTTTTAACGGGTAAAGTTCATTATGCGAGCTGGATATATATTTAACGCCATTTTTTTCAACATAATAAACAGGCCCAAATATGGTAAAAGGTACAATTGGATTTTTATTTTTTATTACCAGTTTATCCCTGAACTCATTTGAAAAGAAGTTATTCCCCTTTACTGCATCGCTAGCCCTTATTGCTAACTCGCCAATTGCAATAAAGACCAAAATAAAAACCATTCCTCTTTTTATTAACTTATTCATACCGATTAAAATAAGACATAAATAAATCCGGTTTTAGGTGTACTAACCCCGAAATAAATGATTAAAAAGATTACCGCGTAATAAAATGCCCATTTAACAAAAACCGGGAATTTTAAATTGCTGAATTCCATTCCATGTTGCTTATCACGCTGCAGCCATTCTATCACGATCATAATTGAAATTAGTAGAAATATTTTCGGCGCAGTCACTTCCGGTAAACTAAAAAGAGACTTTGAAAACATTTTTGAAAAATATTCAAATGCACTGTGTATGCTTCCAGATCTGAAAAATATCCATGCAAATATAGTTATTAAAAAAGTTCCTGTAATTTGAATCAGCTCTTTTATAGAGGGAAGAAAACGGTTGTATAAAATAGTTTCTATCGGATGGGAGTCTTTATTAATGAGCATAAAGAAAACCAGATAAAGACCATTTAGTAAACCCCAAACAATAAACGTCCAATTAGCTCCGTGCCATAATCCGACTATAAGAAATGTTGAAATAATTGCAATTATATTTCCCATTACTCCTAAAGTTCTGTACTTCATTTGTATAGGTGGAAAGATGTAATTTGTTAACCACTGGGTAAGAGAGATGTGCCATCTTCTCCAGAACTCGGAAATATTTCTTGAAAAATACGGGTAAGCAAAATTTCTCATTAAATCGAAACTAAAAAGTCTTGCAGTACCAATTGCAATATCCGAATAGCCTGAAAAATCACAATATATCTGAAAGGCATAAAGAAGAGCGCCAACAAATAAAGTACTCCCGCTATAATGATTATAATTACTGAAAATATCATTTACATAAACTGCGCAGTTATCAGCTATAACAATTTTTTTAAATAGTCCCCAGAGAATTTGTCTAAGCCCATCGATAGTTTTACCATAATCAAATTTTCTTTCATTAGAAAATTGCGGCAATATATTACCGGGTTTTTCTATTGGTCCCATAACTAATTTTGGGAAGAAGCTTAAGAAGGAAGCATATACAATTATATTCCTGGTGGGTTCAATCTTCCCCAAGTACACATCAAAAACATAGCTTAAACTTTGAAAAACATAAAAGCTTAATCCTAATGGCAAGAGAATATTTAATGTGGAAACATTAAATTCTATCCCTAATAATGAAAAACCGGCTACAAAATTTTCAACAAAAAAATTATAATATTTGAAGAAGAAGAGAAATCCCAAGTTAAATATTATGCTTATCCAAAGAAAAAAACGTTGAGTTTTAATGGAATCAGATTTATATATCTGGCGGGCTGTGAAGAAATCAACTACAGTTATACCAATAATTAAGAAAAGAAATCGCCAGTCCCACCAGGCATAAAAAAAATAACTGCAGAAAAGAAGAAATAAATTTTGTAACCTTAAGCTTTTATTAAATACCAGCCAGTATAGGAAATACACAATTGGTAAAAATATTGCAAAATCTATTGAATTGAATTGCATATACTGGTTAGCATGAATTTATTAAGTAAAGAATTAAGAGAACATGAAGCTTAAGCTTGTAACTTGGAAACAACTAATCTTTGCAGATCTCCAATGTTCTTTAAGCGAAGAACTTCTCTATTATTAAACCGGATATTATAATGTTTTTCAACTGCGAGGATTACATTTATATGACTTAATGAATCCCATCCGGGAACCTGCGAAGCAACTGTTTCATCTTTAAAATCAAAATCATCCAATTTTAAAGCATTTATGATTACTTTTTTTAATTCGTCTGAAATCATTTTAATTCCATTTTATTTTCTTTCAAATCAAGTATTCTTTCACGGTTAGCTTTTCTGCTTGGTTTACCGGCAGAACTTTTAATTAACCATCTTGGAGGAACAAGATAAATTTTCCTAATTGTAACGTCTATATCCATACCGGCTTTTATGATGTTCATTCTTAGCTTTTTTTGTTCGTCTTCATCTAAGGAATTAGTTTCTGCAATCACACTAATCTGCTCACTTCCTATTTCAAAATCCTCTTCACCAAATGCTACTACTCTTCCGGCAATTACACCTTCTACTTTGCTTACTGCATCTTCAATATCTTCAGGGTAGACATTATTGCCTGCTACAATAATAACATCTTTCTTCCTGCCAATTATATAATATTCATCCTTATATTTAAATCCATAATCGCCGCTGTAATACCAGCCATCCTCTAAAACTTCAGCCGTCTTTTCAGGATAATTACGGTAACCGTCAAACATTGATACCGATTTAATAGCGATCTCACCAATTGAATCTTCATTTATCTCTTTTCTATTCTCATCAACTATTTTAATTACACATCCATTAATAGCTTTACCAGATGATACACAAACTCTCGAAGATTCAGGATCATCACTTACTTTGATTTTTCCTTTCGACATTTCCAGCCTGCTAACCAGCAACACAGAAGGTCCAACTCCGGGTTCTACTTGAGTAACGCCATACGTTGTTTCAGCCATTGCGTAGCAGGCGGATAAAGAATTAGCTTTTAATCCATATTGCTTGAACCGGTCATAAAATTTTTTATGACTTTCTTCACGCACAGGTTCGCTGCAATTTATAAACATTCGCACACTTTCGAGAGACATATTCTCAAGTTCATAATCCTGAATTTTATCAGCCATCATATTATAAGAAAAATTAGGAAGCCAGGAAATAGTGCCTCCTTCTTTTGATATAGCTTCAAAAAGCAATGAGGGAACCATTACCCATTCAAAAGGGTCTACTTGAACAGAAGGGATTCCGAAAGCTAAAGGGAGATGAAATGCAGCTATTAAACCCATATCATGGTATAGGGGAAGCCAGCTTACAATCTTATCGTTCTCTTTTAGGTGAATTGCTTCAGCATAATTTTTCACATGCTCAAGAACTGCTTTATGTGATAAAAGAACCGGTTTCTGCAACCCAGTTGTACCGGACGAATGCTGCAAAAGAAACGGATCAGTACTTTTTGTTTCCTGATTAAACTTTTTTATTTCAGCTAAAAAAGTATCATCAGGGATTAATAATTTATCCCACTCTAACGGGAAATGAATTCCTCTTATTGTGCTTCCCTCTTTTTCAACAAGCGGTCTTATAGTTGTATCGAGTTCTTTTTCCGTTAAGATCCAATCAAGCCCAGAGCGATGCGACATTCCTTCTATCCCCTGCCTGAATTTATCCGGATGTAAGCGCGGATTTGGATATGCAAGCACTGCTGGTATTGCACCCAGACTTGAAATTGCCATGTATAAAGGATAAAAATTAGGATTATGCCTGATGATTAATGCACAAACTTCCCCTTGCTTAATTCCGTTTTGCCGTAGTAAAAAAGAAAATTTTTCTGCTGATGAAATCAAAGAAGAGAAAGTCCATTTAAAGGGTTCTTCTCCTGCCACCCAGTGTATAATTGCGTCCCGGTTAGGAAATTTTTCTGCATTCTTGCGCCATCTTTCCCAGGCTATTTCATTTTTTGAGTCTTTATTCTGCAGGATATAAATCTCTTAATGCTGTTTAAATTTATTATTATAATTTACTGAGAATTGTATGACAAAAATTATGATTTTATTTTTGAGAATATTTTTCATTTTCACTTTGTCTTAATATTCACTTTTACTACTTAATTGTCAATTTTTCCCATTTACTACACAGTGAATAAGACCTTTTTAAGTGACCGAAGAAGCTTTTCCTTGAAAATCGGCTTCGATACGAAGTCTGTAAATCCAGCGTGAATGAATTTATCCACATCCCCCCGCAAAAGATATGCCGTAACTGCTATAATGGGTATGTTTTCGTAACCAGGCATGGTTCTTATTATTCTAAGAATGTCGAGACCATTATAATCCCCCTGAAGATTAATATCTATAACAATAAAATCGAAACGTTTACTCTTAAGAAGCGGTAATGCCTGCTCGAACCCGGCAGCAAAATTAATTTCCTTCAAGTCTTTCATCTCTACAGAAAAGAGCATTTGTGAATCCGGCTGGTCTTCCAGGTAAAGACAACTTAAACCGGAAATATCAATAGTTTGTTGAACAGGCTGATCATTTCCTTTGATATCGGGTTCTTTAACGAAAGTTACTTCCTCGAATTTAGTTACGTGTTTAACTTTTTCTTCATTAATCTCAGGTTGTTGTTCTTCTTCTTTTTCTTTCAATACATTATCAACAGTTTCAGTTTCAACTTTTGGAGGCTCGACTATTTTTGTTATATCCAACGGGAACACGAATCCGGCTTCCTGTTCTCCAAACACTTTAAACTCTCCACCTAAAAGATGCATTAAACTATTACAAAGGTTTAATGTTAATAAAGAGATACCTAGTTCTCTGCCGGAAAATCTTTTGCCGTTAGCGAAAATAGCATTTAATTTTTCAGTGAATTCTTCTGATAATGAAGAATATTCGTCTCTAACGTAAACTACAAAAAGTTCTTTGGTGAAAGGAGAAGCGGATAAATATATTTTCTTTCTTCCGCTTACTTTTGCTGTTATTGCAACAATTAGTGAAAAAAGTTTTTGAAATTTCTGTAAGTCGGTTTTTATTTCAAGAGACATTGAAATCTTTCCATATTCAAGCTCAACATTCTCAATAGTTTTATTTTCCAGTAAATCTTTTCTCAGTTTATCAACAACTTCAATAATTTTAGATGTACCGTATTTCATTTCGACCTGCTTTTTGGCAATCTGCGTTAGCTCAATAATTGAATTCATCGAACTTAAAAGGTTTGCCCTGTTCTGGTTTATTATTTCCACAGCTTCTCTCTGTTCGGGAGTAGATTGCTCAATATTCTCAGTTAATTCCTGAACAAAACCAAGAATCACATTTATAGGTGTCAGCAAGTCATGAAAAATTCCTGACAAAAAAGCCGCTTCCGGTGCAACTTTAGAAAAATCTTCACTGGCTGCACTAATCTCAACAGGAACTTCCTTTATTACTTCTTTAATAACCTCTTTTACTTTTTCCTGCTTTACTATACAAACAACAGTGTATGAATCTACTTCTCCCTTATAATCAAAAACCGGATTGGAGATAAGCTGTACTTCTAAAAATTCATTCCCTGCTTTTTTTAATGAAGTAATAAATGATAACTTTTCCTTTGAAAGTGACTTAAAAACAGAAGTATTTATTTTGCCCCTGTCTTCATTAATAACCAAAGATGTAAATGATGATCCTTGTAAACTTTCCAGGGAATATCCGAGAGTTTCTGTTGTCGAGCTATTAACCGATTTTATAAACCCATCCTTATCGGTTATAAAAAATAAGTCGCTTGTGTTTTTATATAATGCACTGTATTGCTGACTTTCTTTTTCAAGTTTAAGCTTATCGGTTACATTTCGGATTACATTAAAGAGGGCATCTTTACTATAATATTTAATTTTGACTCTGCTCAGTTCGACAAAAATAGTAGTCCCGTCTTTCCTCTTCTGCCTGTAAGGTTTAGTAACATATACTTTTCCAAACTCCTCATTGTTTTTATCAAGTAAAGTCTGGATATCATCCGGGGCGTATAGATCGGTTAAATCGAGTTGTAAAAATTCATCTCTTGCATAGCCGTATAATTTGAGAGCAGCACTATTCACCTCGAGGAATCGAAGATTTGCCTTATCATATACAAAAACCGGTTCGGGATTATTTTGTACAAGAAAATCGTATGTCTTGGTATTATTCGCTGGCTTTAACTCTTCTGAAATTATTTTGCTTTCCAGGAGGATAATAATTTCCGAACCCTCTATTCTTATAAAGTGAAAAAAAGCCTGGCTTTCGGTAATATCTGTATCGCTTACAGCTACTGTATAAGATTCTTTACCTGATTCAATAAAACTTTCTATTAAAATCTTTACCTTTGCCGGCAAAGTTTTATTATAATGCTTGCCTTTTAGTTCGGAGGATATCAAATCAAAACGGCTGCAAAAACCGTCGCTTATTTCAGTAATGATTCCTTTTTTATCAACGTAGACAAAATCTTTACTTAATGATTTTACTAAATTCAATACAGAAGGTAAATCTTTAACTTTATCAGAAATTAAATCTATCTTTTGTGCAATTCCTATTATTGCTGCTACATTACCTTCCGGATTAGTAACCGGAATTTCAATTGTCTGATAGTCCTCTCCCGCAGAAACCCCTGTAAATGGAAAACCCTCAATAATAAATGCATTTCTCGATTCTTTAATGTACTCATCTAAAGCTTTATTAAAACTTAAAAGATAGCCCGGAATAAATTTGTCTACAGGCTTTCCTTCAATTTGTGAAGCAGTAAAATGTAAGCTTGAAGCAAATTTACTATTTACTAATAAATATTTTCCTTCTTCATCTTTAATCCAGAATAGCTCATCGAGCCCTTCAATTTCTTTTCTGAACCGTTCAAGATTAACAAAAGTAAACGGGTATGCAGAGGTAACATTGTCAATTATCTCAACCAAACGTTTATTAAATATTGCTTCTTTATAATTACTTAATTTCAATCTAACAGTCGGCATAAATTAACCCGGGAAAAAATACCTTAAAGAATACATTAAAATTACTAACAACTAAAAAAATTTTTAACGCCATTTCGATTTTTTCTTGTTTTTATCTTCCTCAATATTGATATAGCCCAATGGCGTATATCTCAGGAACTTTTGTTTTTTTTGATCTTTCACTTGTTTTTCAACAATAGGTTTTTTGTCATCAGGAGTAGAAACCGGTTTTTGATATTGCCTGGGAACTTCTGTTTCACCCTTTTGTAACTTTGAGGTTTCCGGTTTATCTGTTTCCTTTGACTTGGTAAGTGAAACCATAGATTTTACTTCCTTCTTCACTTTCATCCTGCAAAGTAAATATGCAACCACAGACACAACAATTGTATTTATTACAACAACAAAAACTATTTTATATAAAAGCGGAATTGATTCCATTTAATTATTCTCATACTTCTACGGTTATGATCTTTAAAATTTCTGCCAATGAATAAATCAAAAGAGCAGTAGAAGATTGGATTGATTTACTTAAAGTACAAAAAAAATTAAATGAAGTGGGAAAGTTTATAAGTTCTTCCCTCTCTTTAAATTCGCTCTCAAGCAGAACAACCGGATCTTTTACAAACCCTTTTATCAGAATCACTATTTAATTGCCCTTATTTTCCGTCTAAAAAAGGACAATTATAATGCCATCGGAACGATTCAATTTCTATTTTATTACGTATCTATCCTTGTCACAGTATTGGATGGACTACTCAATTTTGTATCATTATAGCACAAGATCAGCAGGAACTCAGGGGAGGGTTAACTTATTTCTTTAACAGAAGTTTGCTTCAATAAATCGTCAGCATTATTTATGGAGTCATCTACCTGAAGTGTACAAACAGAAATATATTGTGCAACCCTGCTTAAATATTCACGATCTGTACCTGGTAAATTCTCCTTAATTCTGGCTACCAAATTATTAACATTCTTCCGATCTTCTTTTGTGATAAGAACAACAACCCTATTGTCGATAACACATATCTTATCTTTTTTACTTGTAGATAATCGAACAGCATTCTTTAACTGCGAAAGAGTTAAAAGCCCCTGGTTTACTGCGGATTCATCAAGCATAAGAGACACAACTACGAAAGTCTGCCCTGTACTTTTATAAAAAGCAATTTGATTATTAAGAATCAAATAAAAATCGTCATAATCATAATAATTAGTGAAAGAATAATTCTCTGTCTTAGTTTCGATCTGTGAAAGAGACTTATATAGGCTTTCTTCTTTTGTTTCTGAGGTTCCGATTTGTACCGAAGGTTGTTTTGAAATTTCAGTAACAAAGCCTTTGTTCGGTGCAATATGATAACTTGCGCTAAACTGTCCCTCTGTATGACCAACGTTTGGAGTAATAGTTATAATACCACCGGCAAACATACCTTCTTCAGAATTTTCTTTCTTCTGGAGATGTATCGTTCCTGTTGAATTTTCAGATAGGGAATATACTATGGTTCCGGCTGATGGTGTAGCAGGCTCACCAATAATAAATAAGCTTGTTATTCCATACTCCTCAATTTCTTCACAAGTTTTTATGAAAGCCTCTTTAAGCTTTTCAATGTTGTTAAATCCTGTGAAGGGAGTCATTTCATCAAAAACCAGCTTGGAAGGTTGATACTGCTCAATTACCGGAACAATATCTCTGAGATATTCCGACAAATATTCGTCGGGTTCCGAATAGGAACTCGCATCACCGGGAGAGTTTACACGTACAACAACAACTTTATTTTGGCTCATACAGGATTGAAGATCAAAATCTATTGAAGAAGCATTGATCATCAAATCTTTTGGACGCATGGTTGTAAAATAAAGGCATACTTCCTGCTGCTCAACGCATTCCTTAGTAAATTGCAGCCCAATTAGTGTTCTGCCGGATTTCCTGGGACCAACGAGTAAATACGTTCCTCCTCTATAGAACCCGCCCCAGGCTTCGTCTATAAAAGATATTCCGGAGGGTACCAATTGAATCTTTTTCCTCATATAATTATTTGGATTATTGACCGGTTTGAGCCAAATATTATGCCGGAGGGAAGGATTCATACAGCTTTATAATTCCAAATTTATTTTAATTAAAAGTCGCAAAATGAATAAACATTATTATTTCTGTACTATAATGCTACACCATTTAACTATGGATTTTAAGAGGAATTTTGAAATCAAAAAATCATAAATGAAAAACAAGGAGAGCAAATTTTTTATACAAATTTATCTCTCTAATTTTTATTCTGAGATGGTGCATGTTTCAAATTTAATAATTCTTTAACATCTTCCTGTGTTTTATCAAAGTTTGTGTCCAGCACATCATCCCAGGTAGGAGAACTTACTCCAAACCCTTTGGTAGGATCCTGGAAATGATGCCGCATATGATGTTTTTTTAACACTAACCAAAATTTATTTCTTATGTTAAAATGATGAACTGCATAATGAGTCATATCATAAAAAAGATATCCCGTCAAAAAACCAATAAAGAAGGGCGAAACAAGATCATTACCTAAAATTGCTTCAAACAAAAAATAGAAAAGAACTGCCAAAGGCATACTGACAGACGGAGGCATTACAAGTCGGCGCGAATCACTCGGGTAATCGTGATGAACTCCATGGAATATAAAATGCAGTTTTTCTCCAAACTTTGATTTGGGTTCGAAATGAAAAACAAAACGGTGGAGCGTATATTCAGCAAGCGACCAAACTATGATACCTAATAAAACAAGTGTAAAAATAGTTATGAACGAAAATTCGTAGGTGCCAATAGATTTATACATAAAAAACGTTATTACGGGAAGATAAATTATTAAAGGCACAGCCGGATGAACTCTCGAAAGGGCTTCCATAAAATCGCTTTTAAACATCCGGACAGTTTCATCTTTATTAGATTTATAGTTTTTTGCCATAGTTAATTCTCCTCGTTTCCTTTAATCACGGTGTAATTTAAGAATATTTTTTTCAAGAATAAAATAGATATTTGCTTCCCGGACAATCAAATTTAACAAGAATAATTTAAATAAGTTTTATTTGATATTAAAAGCTAAAGTTTTAATATTTTGCCCAATATTCTTTCTTTTTATCTTAATGCTGCTAATAATAGGAGAATTAATTTTTATATTAAAAAGGTGTGGGATAGTTATTCTGTAGAACATACTATTTTGCCTAATGACTAATTAATTCTGAAAATAATTTAATTATCAAGGAGAAAAATGGGGTTAAATACAGAAGGCATCCTATTTATTACAATAGCCTTGAGCTGTATTATCGTACAACAGTATACTGCTTTTACAAGCTGCCAAAGTCAGAAAGAAAGCAAAGCTAATTTCCCTATGATTTAACCTGGTCAACTACCAGACCGTTAATATCATTAGGCTCATTACCTTTCGTTTTTGGCAAAGGTTTGTAAACTGCATTGGAATCAGCAGTTGCCAGCTTTATTTTCCCTTCCTTCAGATACTTATACAGCAGGTCATTCTCAATCAGATAATAGAACTGTTTCCTGAACTCTTCAAGAGAAATTCCACATGTTGCAGCATATTTTGCCAATTCATGCGGGTCTTCAAAATCCGCCTGGTTGAGCCTAAGCATATATCTTCTGGCTATATAAAAGGTTTCTGAACTAGGATCTACCATTCTGACTCTCGTCCGTCCTGTAAGCGGATCTACAATCTCATTAAAATAAAGTGGTACAAAGTATCCGTTCTGTATAGAGACCATTGCTCCACTTCCGCCATTAATAATAAACTGTGCGGCTGAGAAGCCGAGATCACGCGTATACTCCATATCGTACGGGATAGGATCAGCACATCTCAGTTCATAACCGATATTTTTGGCAACTATAGTTACTTTAAGCCCATATTGTTTCAACTTCTCCTGAACTTTATACTTAAGTATTTCGCCGAAATTAATTTCAGCTATTCTGATGTTATCATGGGCGTCTCTTTCAATATCTACCAAAGATTCAAGATCACTTGTATCAAGCCTTTCGACAAGACCTTCTGCAAGAATTGCAACACCATCGCTTTTTCCATAACTCAATCTTTTAATAATTGCTCCTACAAGAACATCAACCATATGTGAAAGCTTAATAACATCACCCGGGAATTCTTCCGGTATAAGGGTTAAAGTTGAACCGGCGGCTTTACCTATGCTGAGAGCAAGATGCCCTGCCTTTCTTCCCATCGAAACTACAAAATACCATCTTGATGTTGTAGTTGCATCAACCATGAGATTCTTGACTACTTCTACTCCAATATGTCTTGCAGTCTGAAAACCGAAAGTGGGAATGCCATGCGGGAGATCGAGATCGTTATCAATAGTTTTAGGAACATGAACAACCTTTATTCTTTCGCCTGCCATTTCATCTACTTTTAATGCACTGTATGCTGTGTCATCACCGCCAATTGTTATGAGCTTGTCAACATTTAATCTTAAAAGAGAAGTAACCGTATTCTCAAGATGTTTTTTATCTTTGGTCGGATTTGAACGTGAAATACCGATATAGGAACCGCCTCTAAAATGAATACGGCTCACATTATCAATGGTCAATTCCTTTGTATGCGAAATATCTCCTTCCATCAGCCATTTAAAGCCGTCTCTTACGCCAATTACTTCAATACCTTCAACAATAGCTCGGATAGTTGCTGCACCTATAACACTGTTAATGCCGGGAGCTGGTCCTCCGGCTACAAGAATCGCAAGTTTTTTAGGGGCTATCGACATATTATATTTTCTCCTTCATAAAAAGTATTAGAATCTAATACTTTCTTACAGAATTTTTAATTTTGCAAATTTAAGCATTAGTTGTTTAACGTTGTTACCTTCAAAAATTACAGTCGCCTTCTGCATTTCCCCGGCTCCTGTAACTTGTGTGACTTTTCCAAGCCCGAACTTTTCGTGCATAACCCTGCTGCCGGGTCTTACAAATTTATTATCCTGGTCAAAATCTTCATAATCAACAGTTTCAAAATATTCATAATAGATTTCTTTTTTAGATTTCCTTTGCGATGATTTTCTCCCTATACTTCCGTTAACTTCTTTAAGAACGCCGGGCTTCAGTTCATCAATAAATCTTGATCTGCTCTGATATGCAACTTCACCAAAACGATATCTTGAACGGGCATGAGATATATATACCTTTTCCTGCGCTCTGGTTACCGCCACATAAAACAGTCTTCTTTCTTCTTCAACTGTAGCATCGGAATTAAAGCGGTTTGAAAGAGGGAAAATGTCTTCTTCACAACCGGATATGAATACAATAGGAAACTCAAGTCCTTTTGCACTGTGTACTGTAAGCAATGTTACGGAATTTGCCTTGCCTTCATATAAATCAATATCAGAAACCAACGATACATCTTCAAGATATTCCTCGAGCTTTGCATCTTTATTGGAACTTGAAAACTCGCTTAACGAATTTAACAACTCGCTTATATTTTCCAAACGAGCCCGTGATTCGGGAGTACCCTCTTCTTTAAATATTTTTAATACTCCTAATTCATCCACCATTGCCCGTGAAAGTTCGCCCAAAGAAAATTTGTCTTTCAGATCGGTGTACTTTTCAAGCAATAACCTGAAAGCTTTAACATTTTTTTGAATTCTCTCTTTAATGTCAATAACCTCGAAAATCCTCGCCATAGTATCGTAGAGAGAAATATCGTGCTTTCTTGCAAACGCAATCATTCTTTTAATCGTAGTGCTTCCTATTCCTCTCTGGGGAAAATTCATTATTCTTAATAAACTTTCTTCATCATTATGATTAGACAGAACTCTTAAATAAGCAACTATATCCTTTACTTCTTTTCGTTTATAGAATTCAACTCCGCCAATTATTTTGTAAGGAATTTTTTCCCGCCTGAATATATCTTCGAGTGCACGTGACTGGGCATTTGTTCTGTAAAGTATTGCAATATCTTTAAGAGAAAGTTTTTTCTTCGAAATCTCCTGTTTGATGTACTTGGCTATCTGGAAAGCCTCATCTTTTTCATCAGCACATTTAATTAAGGTTAATAACTCTCCATCGTTATTTTCTGTCCAGAGAGTTTTAATCAACTGGTCTTTGTTATTCTTAATTATAGAATCTGCCGCTAACAGGATAGTTTTTGTAGAACGATAATTTTGCTCGAGCTTAAATATTTTTCTTTTAAGAAAATCTTTTTCGAAGTCGAGCATATTACCAAGGTTTGCACCACGCCAGCTATAAATGCTCTGGGCATCATCTCCGACAACACAAATGTTTCCATCCTTGTTGATTAGCATTTTTATTATTTCATATTGTGCTTTGTTCGTATCCTGAAATTCATCAACAAGAATATACTTGAACTTCTTTTTGTACTTTTGATAGAGATTACTTTTCTTATTAAAAAGTTCTATAGGCTTAAGAAGAAGGTCCTCAAAATCCATGGCATTATTTTCATAAAGACGCTTCTGATACTCCTCGAATACCTCCGCAACTTTTTCATCAATAAAAGAATGCATATGCTTCTTTTTGAATTCGCCTGGAAGTACCATATGGTTCTTGAAAAAACTTATTTTATGTCTTATCGAATTAGATGTAATAGCTTCGAGTTCTATGTTAAAATTCGATATGATGTTTTGTACAAGCGAGTGAGAATCTTCAGCATCATAAATTGAAAAATTACTTTCATACCCAATCTGCTTTGATTCAATTCTTAAAATCCTTGCAAAGATAGAATGAAATGTTCCCATCCAGATAGAACTTGCTTTACTGCCTACCAGTTCATGTATTCTTTCTTTCATCTCCTTTGCGGCCTTGTTTGTAAAGGTCAATGCAAGAATATTTTCCGGGTTTACACCCATATCGATAAGATATGCCACTTTATATGTAAGAACTCGTGTTTTTCCCGAACCGGCACCGGCAACTATCATAATCGGTCCGTCAGTTTGTTTTACGGCTTTCTTTTGTTCCTCATTGAGGGATTTTAAACTTATCATATGCCCTTTTTTGTAGTATTTTTTAGCTTTTTAGAGTGCAAATATAAAGAAACCAAAAGCTAATTAAAAGGTAAGTCGATCAGTATTGCGTTGCTCTTCTGTAAGAAAGATGACCGTATTCTTTCGTTTTATTTAAATTAAGCCCATTTTTAATTAATATTAAAAATTTGCAGTCTTTGTTTCATTTTCTTACATTAATTTCCAAAACAATAATAAACTCCAACCAATAAATGTCTGAAGGAAAAGCATGATAAAGGATAAAATCTTAAAGGCACTTAATAAGCAGATCAATGAGGAATTATACTCTTCTTATGCCTATCTCGCTATGTCTGCACATTTTAAATCAGAAAGTCTTGATGGATTTGCACATTGGTACCGGCTGCAATCGGAGGAAGAATACGGGCACGCAATGAAAATCCTGGATTATATAAATGACAGGCATGGAAAAGTTACACTTATGAAAATAGATCCCCCGAAAGCAACCTGGAAAGCTCCTGTTGATATTTTTAAGGAGACATTCGACCAGGAAGTATCTGTATCAAAATCAATAAACGGAATAGTAGAACTTTCTCTTGCTGAAAAAGATTATGCTACAAATAATTTTATGCAATGGTTTGTTAGCGAACAGGTAGAAGAAGAATCGACTGCATTAAAACTGCTTGATAGATTGAAACTTATTGGCGATAATAAGAACGGTCTGATTATGCTTGATAGAGAATTAGGAATGAGGGCTTCTGCTTCTTAATTTTTGAAGATAATAATTGAACCTCACCTTCGGAAGGCGAGGTTCAATTAATTACAATTAAACTTCCATTATAAAAGAATAATACTCTTCAGTTTCCTTTAGTTCAGTATCAACATATTTTTTAAAAAGATCTTCCCACGCTTTCTCTTTAATCGCAGAAATTCCTACATCAATCAGCCTTATTCCTTCTGAAGTAAATACAACGTTGTCAAAAAGTTTTCCTCCATACCCCGAAGGTCCCTTTATACCCCTATGTACAAACCCGTTTGAATGCAGCTCTTTCAGCTTTTCTATGAAAACAGAATACATAATTTCACGGACTTCAACTTCAAAAGATCTTGGTTCAAATATATTGAGTCTCTCCATCACAAGTATCTGGCTATCCTCTTCCATCTCTATTCTAATAAATTTTACCACAAGATCATTAATTTTATTTGCATACTTCAGATTATCAGCTTCTACAGAAATCTCCACTCTGGATTCAGGAGTAAATATTTTTCCTGCTTCTTTTTTATTCAAAGCTATTACAACATTATTTGTCCCGCGGGATAATTCTTTTGGATATTTAGAGCTATTCATATTATCTAATATAATGAAATAGATATTTATGTACGAAGGTAGAGCAAAGAAGTTTTGAAATGATTTTGAAGAAGACTGTTAGCTCAGGTTTTAATATCTGCTAAAGGTATAGCTGTCCCCCTCATAGAGTGAACTTTATTTGCAACAGGCAAAACAACTTCTTTACTTACTCTTTTTTCAAAATAATCTCTGAAACGAGTAACCATATATTTAACCGGCCACGCTGCTGCTTCACCGAGTGCACAAATTGTATTTCCTTCTATATTATTTGCAACGGATATAAGTAAATCAATATCTGAAATTGAACCATTTCCGGCAATAATCCTGTTAAGGATTTTTAACATCCATCCTGTTCCTTCACGGCAGGGCGTGCATTGTCCACAGCTTTCATGATAATAGAACTTTGCAATCCTGGCTAAAACTTTAACAAGATCGGTATCTTCATCCATTACCATAACTCCGGCAGTACCGATTGCAGAACCAACAGTCTTTAAAGATTCTGCGTCCATCTTAACACCTTCTATCTGGTCACCTCTGATTGGAGGCATAGAAGAACCGCCGGGAATAACACATAAAACTTTCTTATCACCCGGCACGCCTCCACCATATTTGTAAATAAGATCTGTTAACAAAGTACCGGTTGGTAACTCATAAACACCGGGTTTATTTACATGACCACTGATACCGTAAAGTAATGTACCGGGATGCTTTTGTTCCCCGATTGCAGAAAACCATTCCCATCCTTTATTTATTATCGGAGGAACGTTTGTAATTGTTTCAACATTGTTTATCGTTGTTGGACATCCCCATAAACCATTCTGTGCAGGGAAAGGCGGTTTTATGCGGGGGTATCCTCTCTTTCCCTCGAGAGAATTCATTAGAGCAGATTCCTCACCACAAATGTAAGCTCCAGCACCTTTATGTATAAAGATATCGCAATAAAACTCAGTGCCGAATTTCTGCTTCATCTTTTCGCCAACATATCCCTGTGAATAAGCATCTTCCAATGCTATGTTAAATAACTTTATCCATTTGTGGTATTCACCACGAATATATACATAAGCAATTTTTGCCCCTATTGCATAAGCTGTAATCAAAATTCCTTCAATTAGTTGATGCGGATTGAATTCAAAAATCTGCCTGTCTTTAAATGAACCCGGTTCACTCTCATCGCCATTTATGCAAAGGTATTTGGGTTTAGCCGAAGTTTTAGGCATAAAGCTCCACTTTAAGCCTGCAGAGAAAGCGGCTCCCCCCCTGCCTCTCAAACCAGATTTTTTAACCTGGTCAATTATGTCATCAGGTGATTGAGCAAAAGCTTTTTTTGCTGCCGAATAACCGCCGTTAACTATATAAACGTCAATTTTGTGGAAGTTTTTTATGTCTGGGAGTACAATCTTTTCCATTTAATTCTTTTCTTTTAGAGAATTCAACAATTGGTCAACTTTTTCTTTATCGAGATTCTCATAATAATCTTCGTTCACTGAAATCATTGGTGCTGTTCCACACGAACCCATACATTCGACTTCCTCAAGAGAAAATATACTGTCTTCAGTTACCTGCATATTATTAATATTTAATTTTTCTTTTACCCGGTCGAAAATATCATAACCTCCTTTAAGCATACAGGAAACATTTGTACAAACCTGAATGTGATATTTCCCCATCGGTTTCTGGTGATACATTGTATAGAAAGAAACTATACCCAGAACTTCTTCTGCTGTCATTTCAAGAATAGATGCAACTTCTTTAATAACTTCTCCCGATATCCAGCCATTCTGTTCCTGCGCAATCCACAACGCTGCCATTACAGCGGGTTGCTTTACAGGGTATTTCTTTATCTCGTTTTCTATTCTCTTTAGATTCTCTTCAGTAAATTTGAAGTTAGTCATTAGTCAATCGTCATTTGTCATTAAATTAATTATTTTCTTTCCCAATTGAATTTATATAACCATTAAGTTTTTTTTTCAATTAAATCACAAACATCATTGAATTCTTTAAATTGTTCATCCCCAATCAATGATCGATTTTTCGCTTTGCCAAGCCATGTTTAAGTCTCGAACAATGATCCTCTTGAATAATAACAAAACTGTTTATTTTCTTTATAAAAATATCTTCCAAAGCCTTCACTTAAATTAGCCGCAATCGAATCTGCAGCTCTAACAAATTGTTTTCCAATTGTATCTTTTTCAAAATAATTCCAATTAACGACAATAATCCAAATTTTCTCTGCCATTTCCATTGCCAATTGATATACTTGTAATTCTTCTAACTTCATTGTCCCTCCATTTATTAAGAAATAACCAATGACCATTGACAAATGACTACTTGTCCGCCTCACCCATAACCGGGTCTATACTTCCGATTATTGCAACAACATCAGATACCATATGCCCCTTCACAAGCATAGGCAGTGCCTGAAGATTTACCATCGAGGGAGAACGAATTTTACATTTCCAGGGACGCCCTTCACCGTTACTTACAAGGTAAAAACCAAGCTCGCCTTTAGGATTTTCAACAGCACTGTACACTTCACCAACAGGAGGATTGATTCCAAAATTAACGATCATAAAATCGTGAATCAGTTCTTCCATCTTACTGTAAATCTCGGTTTTCTTAGGAAGAACTTTTTTAGGGCTATTTGCCAGCACTTCTCCCTGCGGCATCTTATCAAGCACCTGTCGAATAATTTTTATACTCTCTCTTGTCTCATCTGCTCTTACAAAATATCTCGCTAGACAATCGCCTTCCTTATAAACAGGAATATTAAAATCAATTTCATTATAAAATAAATATGGAGTTGCCCTGCGAAGATCAAACTCAACTCCGCTTCCTCTTAAATTTGGTCCTGTAAACCCGATCTCTATTGCATCCTGTGCCGATATAACACCAACTCCATCCAAACGCTCAATAAAAATACGATTCGTATTTATGAGCTTTTCACACTCATCAAGATTTGGTTCATACTGATCAATAAACCATTTAACTTTTGCGAGTGCTTCGGGCTGTGCATCATTGGCAACCCCGCCAATACGGGTGTAGCTGTTTGTAAATCTTGCACCGCAAAGAATATCCCATATATCGAGAATTTTTTCTCTCTCTCTCAATGTCCAGAGAAAAACAGTTAAAGCTCCAACATCCATTGCAAGAGCACCTATAGCGACAAGATGAGATGCAATTCTTGCTAATTCAGTAATCATCATTCTGATATATTGAGCACGAGCAGGAGATTCAATTCCCGCAAGCTTCTCAACTGCCATAGCCCAGGCTACATTATTTGCCATTGGAGAAAGATAATCAAGGCGGTCGGTGTGAGGTATGAATTCATAATAGGTCATGTTCTCAGCCATCTTTTCGTATCCACGATGCAAATAACCAAGCTCGGGAACACAAGCTATAACAGTTTCACCATCTAATCTTAAAAGCAGCCTTAAAACACCGTGAGTTGCAGGATGCTGCGGACCCATATTCAGAATCATTTCATTCTCAAGAGCACCATCAACGGAAATGTCTGAATCCGTACTTAAAAGCGCCTGAAGTATTTTGGAGGGTACTTCTTCTTTTGTTACTCTTTCCATAAAATCAGTTTTCTTTTTTTGGTAATGGCAGCGAGCCGGGTATGCCCATCAAAGGAAAATCTTTTCTCAAAGGATGATATTCAAATTCTTCCGGCATATACATTCTTCTTAAGTCTGGATGATTCTTAAAAGTAATACCATACATATCGTAAGTTTCGCGTTCATGCCAGTTTGCTGTTTTCCAAACAGATGAAACAGATTCGATATTTTCTGTTTCTTCAACATCTACTTTTATTCTGATCCGTGAATTCAATTTGAGAGAAAAGATATGATAAACAACTGTAAATCTTTTTTTTCGTCTTGCCCAGTCAACGGCTGTTACATCTTCACATAATTTAAATTGTAGATCTTCATCGTTCTTCAAAAAATCAGAAATAGTTACAATGTGCTGCTTATCAAAAGTTACAGCAAGCTGATCTTTATAATCAGTTATATCAAAATTGATCTGAGGAAATTTTTCCGTGAGCTTCTTAGTAACGAGTTCTTTTAAATCCATATTAACGACTCATATTACTCAATGTTTGGAATAATGGAATTCCTGCCTATCGCCAGGCATGTGGAGTATTGGAATAAAAAAATTACAGAAGCAACATTCCAATATTCCATCACTCCAATATTCCAAAACGTTTTGTATAACATCAATTAATTGTTTTGTATTACAGGTAATTCAGGAAGCGGTATGTCCTGGTAATCTCTTGCTTTTGATCTTCCGATCTTTTCCTGTATCTGCATAAGGGCATTCAAAAGATTATCGGGACGCGGCGGACAACCGGCAAGATAAATATCGACAGGTAAGAACTGATCTATTCCCTGCACAACCGAGTAAGACCTGTACATTCCGCCGGAAGATGTGCAGGCACCCATTGCAATAACCCATTTAGGGTCAGGCATCTGGTCATAAATTTTTCTTACCACGTGAGACATTTTATAAGTAACTGTACCAGCTACAATCATACAATCCGATTGACGCGGTGTAAATCGCATAACCTCGGAGCCGAATCTTGCAATATCATATTTAGGATCGCCGGACGCCATCATTTCAATAGCACAACAGGAAATTCCCATGGGCATTGGCCATACTGCACTTTTTCTTGCCCACGCAACCAGGGCGTCAACTGTACTCGTAAAAAAACCATCCTTTGTCAGCTTAGCTTCTAATCCCATTTAAAACCGCCTTTCTTATACACATACAAATAACCTAATTCAAGCACGACTAAAAAAATCACCATCGAAACAAAAACAGAAATCCCTTGTTGGTTAAATAATTTTTTAAATTGAACAGCCCACGGATAAATAAAAACCACTTCGAGATCGAATATAATGAACAGCATTGCGATCAGGTAATACTTTATTGAAACCCTTTCACTCGTGGTGCCGACCGGCTTCATTCCGCTCTCATAAGTTGAAAGTTTTTCTGCATTTGGTCTTTTAGGACCAAAAATTTCAGATGAAAAAACTGTAGCCAAAGCAAACACAATTGCAAAGCCAAAAACTGCTAAAATCGGGAGATATTCGAGGATCATTATTGACGAATATTGTTTTTATCTGAATCAAAATTATCCAAAAAAGGAGTGATTGTCAATTTAAAGTGAAGTACTATTATTCAATAAAGTATGTTATTACTCTATTATATATATTTATGATCATTCTTCTATATTCTTGTGTGGGCATTCGGGATTTAATAATAAATTATAAGTTCAGAATATGAAAGCACTAAAAGAATTTCAGAAAAGATTCCTAGTAAATCCCCAAAAACTTAAGTCTCCTATAAAAACGATTAATATTTTCCAAGACAGGCATACTATTTATTTCGTCTCAGTAGGTTTAATGAAACAAAAGATGAAATCTAAAATCGAAAATAACTATTCTAAATGTTTGCTTGATAAAGTTTTCGTTTCTATTGTGCCTAACAGAAATTTTAGCGAGAATGACGAAATTCTTTTAGATACATATGTCTGGGTTTCTTCTGAGCCCGAACATTATATACATTATCCTAGTTCGCCTGTTCTTCGAGCTCATAAAACTAATAAGCGTTATGATTAAAATATATTCGACAGAGAAAAGAACTTTTCTAAAGAGGATAAATAAATCGGAAACTGAGCTCAACAGATTTCTCTCTGAGAATTGGAATAATTTTTTTCCTCAGTTCAAATTAATAAAAAGTGAGTTTACACTCTCAGGTAAAGTAAGAAATAAAGGAGGCTCTGGGAGAATTGATATTTTAGCTTTTAATCCTAAAACAAATAAGTTTGTAGTTTTTGAATTAAAAAGATATCTAGACAAGAATATCAGAAATCAAGTTAGCGATTATAAAGATTTTGTTGAGGATAATTTTCCAAGAATCTATCTTTTATCAACTCAGAAATTTGGAATTGAACTCCCCAAATATGAAAATATTTCAGAAGACAGCATTGAAGTGGTTATGATTGCCAAATCCTTTACTCCAAATGATATTGACAAAGCACAGAAATCAAAAAACGAAATCACTTTAATAAAGTACCTATGGTTTGAAAATGAGTTGCTTCTTATCGATTATTTAAATAATGATCCCGAGGATTTAATAAAAGAAGAAAATGCAGAGAAGATTAAAAAAATTAAATCCATCATAGATAATAAACCTGAGTTAGCAGATGTAGAAGCATTTTTATTTGGTAAAGATGAAGCCAAAAGGCTATTTAGAATATTTTATGAATACTTGAAAAAGATTGATGAGGTTTTTATTACGGTTCAAGCAACAAAAATTAAAGTAAGTTTTGGAAAACAAAACTTTTCTGTAATTGGTTATGCAGGTAAAACAGGAAGAAAAAGCCATCTAGTAATCAATACAAATATTGATGAAGTAACCTCACTTGAAGGAAAATATGATGATAGAGTAAGAGCAAACGGAAAGAAAAAAGGTAGCTTGGGGATTGAACGTTATGAAGTTTTTATCACTACTGAAGAAGACTTGATGGAATTTCTAAACATCATTGAAAATGATTATTATAAGGGAAAAGTACATAACTGAAGTTGCGTGAGAGACAAACGTCTGGACAGCTCATGACCCTACTCATTTAGTTCATTTGAATGGTAAAAGGTTTTTAGGTCCATATCCTAAAATTTAAAATCAATATTACAGTCAGAATTGTAATCCACTTTGCTTGCCATAATGAATAATCTTTCCACTTTTAAATAAATAACAAACTGGCTATTTTACAGTTAAACTCAATTCATATAGTTCTTAGTGAAAAGAAAAAGAATTGCTTTAGTACTGCTTTTATCACTTCTACTTTACAATGGTTGTGAACGCCCTACCGAAACAGAGGATGATTCCGTTATTCCTCCTATAGTTCCTGTCGGGTTAAATGTTTATTATGCATCCGACGGTGAAGTTACAATTGATTGGCAATCAAGTAATGAAGGCGATATCAAAGGATATAACATTTACCGCAGAACAGATTCAACAGAATCAACAAAAATTGCTTATACTAGTGATAGTTATTATTTCGATGATTCCCTCGAATACAACGTGACTTATTATTACAAAATAACCTCTTTAAATACCTGGAATAATGAAAGCGGGTTTTCGAATGAGGTTTCTGCCACTCCGGTAAACAGGTACAATCCTCTCAAGCCTTTAGGGTTGCAAATAAATGCAAGAAATTGGGAAGGTGAAACTTCAATTTTTCTCAAATGGTTACCAGCTTATGAAAGCGATGTTAAAGGCTACAATATTTACAGAAGCACTTCACCGGGGTTCATTTCAGACAGAAGCAGCATGATTGGATTTGCAAATGAGATTAGTTTTACTGATACTCTTAATATTAATCTTTACACAAACTACTATTATAAAATAAGAGCTATTGATAAAGGTGATCTTATCAGTGATGAAAGCGATGAAGTAAACGACCTTGTTTTTGAAATACCCGAAGTGATTTATCCGGAAGACAATTCAACGGTTGAGTTCTTTAATCAATTTTTACTCAAAGCCATTCACTCCCCCGCAAGTTACAGAATAGGTTTGCAAACCAACCGGTATTTTGGCGAGATATGGAGCACTACTGTTGAAACAAGTATAACCGACGACACACTGAAAATTAACTTCACTCCCTACTCGTTACAGTTTATAAAACTTATTATTGGAGAATTGCCACATATTCGGGAAACAGTCAGGATCCAAACAGTATCTCAAAACTATTTGTGGTTACATTTAAAGAATAAGAATGAAAAAGAAAAATGTCCTGAAGCCTTTTAGAATTTTTTCAATAATTTTTATTATAGTATTCATTAATGATAATTTACTATTTGCACAAAGCTCAATAGATAACTTCGATTATATAGCAATTAGTAAACCCATTAACGTTCTTTCAACATATCTGGATAAACGCTTAAATACATATTCACTGAACTCAGGACTAACAGTTAACTATGACCTGGAAGATTTAAACTTCAGGCTTTTCGAAAACTTCAATTCAAAGTTTGTAAAGTCAGGCAGTAAGAACAGGAGAGATGAACAAAACCTGCTTTTATTAGGATCCTACAAAATATCATCGCAGGTTACTTCAGGAATTTCAGCAGATAATAAGATCTTATCCGACGACAGGAAAATTGAAATCAACCAGGCATCTATATCTAATGTTTCACTATTCACACTTTATTCGCCTCAGCCGGGAATGGAATTTTCACCATTCATCGGTTATTCAAATAACAGGCAAATCGGGGAAAATGATTACGGTTTGATTTACGGAATTGAAGGTGTTGCTGAAGAATCCGACATTTCTGATTTCAATTTGACTTCTCAGCTGAAATTCAGGAATGAAGATATTGCTCCAAGAAGAAATCTTATCAGGTATTTAAATCTTCTTCTCAACAACAATTTTGCTGACGATGTTTCTAACACGATCAGTGCAAGATTTACACAGAACAGGAAAGATTTTTACTATACTGCAGATCAGCAGATATCGGGTGAATTCAATATTGCCAATAACATTCAGAGTAGAACTGAAACGGGATATTCTGTTGATGACAGTTTACGTTTCGGAAAATTCTTTGATATTTTTACTCTTAATTCGAGAGGTAATGTAACGTGGCGCGAAATTGACAGGAACACACGATACAAGCCGTTGATTATTACATCCAATTCTGTTTATGATACAAAAATTAAAGAGCTAAGAGTCGAATTCGAGTCGGTGATCAGTTACAGATCAAAATTCTTTTCCGGAAATTTAAGAGGATTAATTATCGAAAGAGATGAGAAAAATATTACAAAAAATTACGGCAACAACGATTTCTTCTTTGAAGATAGATCAGACCAGGAAAGCCAGAAGAATAATAATTCCAGCCGAGCCTCTTTATCTTTTACCGGCGACTTTGACATATCAAAAAAGGATAAGTTATCTCTCAGCTTTTTACAAAATAAATTGCGCTACGACACACCGAGCGAGGAAAATTTTGACGACAGGGACGAAATACTTTCCATACTTCGTTTGAGGTATTCAAGATTCCTTACTCCCTTCTTTGAAGCATTTGTAAGCACTGAAGGAATATACAGCCATATTGTTTATTTGCTTTCAGAAAAAAGTTCCAATAATAACATAAACCGTGTTTTGAAGTTTGCTGCAGGAGGCAATTATACAGGTAAAAATGTCAGCTCATTAAACACTTTCGAGGTCTCTGCGAATTATACTGTTTACGATTTCGAAGATCTCAACCCGAACTACAAAAGTTTTTCTTTCCGGCAGTTCACCGCAACCGATTCCTCCAATATCAAAATATTGAAGAATTTATCTTTTATCAGCTACGGATATTTAAAACTTTCCGAACAGGGAGATTTTCAATGGTCTTCTTTTTCTGCACAACCGACCCGGTTCCTGGAAGAGATTTATGCAGAGCCAAAAATCACATTTAAATTAAACGGCATACTTTTGGCTTCCGGTATCAGGTATTTCTCTCTAAAAGCATTCAACTATAAAGTAAGAGAAAGAATACCCGATTCAAAATACATTAGTGTGGGTCCATTGATGGAAATCTTTTTTTTAATAAAGGAGGTTCTATACTTTAGAATATTCGGATGGTATGAGTTCATCACTATAGATGACACTGCAAAACAAGAGCAATCTAACTTTATGATGCAGATGAATTGGAATTTTTAATTGAAATGAGAATATTTTTCCTTATTTTTACTACAAACGTCAGGTAAACTTTTGGCTGAAAATCATTATCATTTAGAGATTGAGAGCGACCCGAACAATCTTATCACAGTAGAAGAATTTGTCAATTACTTTGGAATGGATCTCGGTATCGATGAAAGCAAAATGTCCGGTTTGATGCTTTCCGTTACCGAAGCAACTACCAACGCAATTATACACGCCAACAAATGTGACGTTAATAAAAAAGTCGAGATTGACGTTCTTGTAAACGACGGATACATAACTATAAAAGTTAAAGATGAAGGGAAAGGCTTCGATCCCAGTAAAATTCCCGACCCCACCTCACCCGAAAACCTGCTTAAAGATTCCGGCAGAGGTTTGTATTTAATGAGAATTTATATGGATGATTTGAAATATAACATTACGCCGAGCGGAACAGAAACAATCTTAACGCTAAAAACAAAATAATATTCTGTGGCTGTGGAATCCTGACCTTCCAATCTTGTAATTTTGCAATCAAATCTTAAGCTTCTTAATATTCTCCAGAACATCTGCAGCAGATTTTTTCAATGCGTTCAGTTCCTCAGGCAAAAGATTTAACTTGACAATATTTAGTATCCCTTCTTTTCCCAGCCTTACAGGTACACCGCAAAAAACATTGTGTAAGTCATATTCCCCTGTCAGAAAAGCAGAACAGAGCAAAATTCGTTTTTTATTTTTAACTATTGATTCTACCATTTCAACTGCTGCAGAAGAAGGCGCATAATAAGCACTTCCTGTTTTAAGATAATTTACTATTTCAATTCCTCCCTTACGGGTTCTGTCAACAAGCTTTTCAATTTTATCCTTACTAAGAAATTCCGTGAGCGGTATTCCGCCGATAGTTGTGTAACGAACTAAAGGAACCATTGAATCGCCATGACCGCCAAGAACCATGGCATCTACATCTTTCACAGAAACCTCAAGCTCATTTGCAATGAATGTTCTGAAGCGTGCTGTATCGAGAATTCCCGCCATCCCTATTACGCGATGTCTTTCAAATCCGCTAACTTTAAAAGCTACGTAAGTCATAACATCTAGTGGATTTGAGACAACAATAATAATTGCCTGCGGCGAGTGTTCAACAGATTTTTCAGTAACCGACTTAACTATATCTGCATTTGCAATTAGCAGATCATCCCTGCTCATTCCAGGTTTTCTTGCAAGACCTGCTGTAATTATTATTATATCGGAATTTTTTGTGTCGCTGTAATCGTTTGTTCCTTTTAAATAAGTATCGAAAGGCTCAACGGGTCCGCTTTCCAGCATATCGAGCGCCTTCCCCTGTGGAATTCCTTCAACCACATCGAGAAGAATAACTTCTTCGGCAAGTTCCTTTTCTGCAAGCCGTTGAGCAGTTGTTGCACCAACATTGCCAGCCCCGATAACAGTTATTTTTTTCATAGTACTTAAAATAGTTCAAGTTCAAGTTCAAGAGCAAGAGTAAGTGCAAGTTTTCTTTATCTAAAATCACCTCTTACACTTGAACTTGCTCTTGAAGTTACGCTTTTGCATATCGTATAATATTCATATTTTTAGCTTTAACATTTTTACTACAAAAAACTCAGGGAGAAATAAAATGCCAAGGAAGAAAATAGCTTTAATCGGCGGAGGTCAGATTGGCGGAGTGCTGGCACAATTAGCTGCATCAAGACAATTAGGAGATGTTGTAATGTTTGATATAGTTGAAGATTTGCCGCAAGGAAAAACCCTTGATGTGGCAGAAGCTGCAAGAGTTGACGGCTTTGATGCAAATGTGACAGGGACAAATGATTATAAAGATATTAACGGAGCCGATCTTGTGATTATTACTGCAGGGTTACCGCGTAAACCGGGTATGAGCAGAGACGATTTGCTAACCACGAATGCAAAAATTATGAAATCTGTTGCGGAAAATGTTAAACAGTATGCTCCAAATTCTATTGTTATAATTATATCTAATCCACTCGATGCGATGGTGACTCTTTTCAAAAAGATTACAGGTTTCCCTGCAAACAGGGTTTTAGGACAAGCAGGAGTACTGGATTCATCCCGCTTTTCTACTTTTATTGCATGGGAACTCGGAGTATCTGTAAAGGATATCAATGCTATGGTGCTCGGAGGTCACGGCGACACTATGGTTCCAATTGTAAGGTATGCAAATATAAACGGCATCCCGGTAATGGAACAGCTTGAAAGAAAGTACAATGATAAAGCTAAAGCGAAAGAAGTAATGAAAAACTTAGTTGAAAGAACTAAAATGGCTGGCGGTGAAGTTGTGAAACTTCTTAAAACCGGATCTGCTTTTTATTCGCCTGCATCTTCAGCGATCGCTATGGCAGAATCAATTTTGTTTGATGAAAAAAGAGTACTACCTGTTTGTGCTTATCTTAATGGCGAATTCGGCATTAACGGATATTATGTTGGAGTTCCGGCAGTACTTGGTTCAAATGGAGTTGAAAAGGTTATAGAGTTTGAACTCGATTCTGAAGAGAGAACTTTACTCGATAATTCGGTTAGTGCAGTTAAAACATTAGTTGCCGATATGGAGAGGCTGGGGTTTTAAGTTCAAGAGTAAGTTCAAGTTCAAGAAATTCTAAAACTTACACTTGAACTTGCACTTAAACTGTCTGCCGACATTTTGGCTTATGCAGCGGGATACACGCTAATATATGTTCTGTTGCCTCTTTTAGTTTCAAACTTTACAGTACCGTTAACAAGTGCAAAGAGAGTATCGTCTCCACCTTTTGCAACATTTTGCCCGGGATGAAACTTAGTACCTCTTTGTCGTACAAGAATATTTCCCGCGATAACATTTTCACCACCGAATCTTTTAACACCAAGACGCTGTGCATTGCTGTCTCTTCCGTTCCTTGTTGAACCCTGACCTTTTTTATGAGCCATTATTCAGTCTCCTTTTCTTTTGTCTCTCTACCCTTTGCAATCTTAGTTACTTCAATTCTTGTAAGCAACTGGCGATGCCCGTTTCTTTTCT
>Ga0154475_1172_pt2 | contig 39101 bp, 37 predicted proteins | sample RifGroC2_FD_115954 | JGI IMG/M metagenome (GOLD analysis project Ga0154475, IMG submission 115954) | Ignavibacteria bacterium GWC2_36_12 | reverse complement strand
TTAGGAATACCGTCAGTTAAGTTTATCCCTATGCCTATTGAAGGAATATTTGATAATTCAGAAGTACCTTCGATATAAGAGAAGGAAACTTCCCCACCATTAATAGCTTCCTGATTAAAGCCGAGCGAAGCCTGATATGAAGTTAAAGTGATTGCTTCATAATTACTCTTTATAACAACATCAAACTCATAAATATTATCACTTATTAACTTAGAATTATCAATACTTATATTATACTGAGCATCGGCTTGAAGACTTACGGGAAAAAATAAACTAATTAGTATTGTGGCAAAGACAAGCTTTTTCGAAAGAAATGGATTTCCAGATGTGACAATTTTATATAGTAGTGTCTTAACCTTTAACATCGTAATCTCCACAATTTTATTCAGGAAAACTTCTTTACTTATAACTTCTACTCGCTCTTAACGTATTAACTATTATGCCATATACATATATTTATTTTACTCAAAATTGCCCAAATATCAATTTGAGAAGAGTAGAGTTTTACGAGTAATATTTACTTAATCGTGATAGCTAATTTAGGATGGTGCTTAGTCTAATAAAAGTAAGATGAAGATTATTTCAAAAGAAGCATTTTTCTGCTATCAATCAGTTTCTTGCCGGAAAGAAGACAATAAACATATAGTCCGCTCGGCAGGCTGTTGTTACCAAATTCAATTTCATATGTACCTGAATAACAGTATTCATTAAATAAATTAGCTACTTCCTCACCGAGCGAATTATAAATCCTTAACTCTATGTATGAGTTTTGTGGAATGCTGAATTTTATTTTAGTATAGGGGTTAAAAGGATTAGGATAATTTTGTTCGAGTGAAAAATTAAGAGTCTGTTCGATATCCTGATTATCAGTAGTATTACTAATATATGAATAAAAGTATTCCGCATTTGTAATATCTAAATAATCAGCCCCAGTAATAATAGTTGTAAGCCTGCCTTCAAAATTCCAGGATATATTTAGATTTCGTCCCTGAAAAGATACTGTGTTCTTTACAGCAAACCTGCCTACTTTCTTCTCCCTTTCGGTTATTATATCACTACCAGGAAAAGAAGCAAACGTGAGAACAAGATGATCAGTGTTTTTATTCACTCCTATTCCCAATAAAGGAATATTATTTAGTTGCGATGTTCCTTCAATATAATGAAAACTTATTTGACCATTATTAATCGAAGTACCATTAAAAGTTAGTGATGTCTGATATGATGTTAATTCAAATTCCCCATCGTTACTATTTATGTAAACATCAAACTCGTAAGTATAACTATCTACCTGAATTCCATTCTGAAGAGTTAATGAATAACGTTGCTCGCCAAACGTTGAACTTCTCGAAATGCAAAATATGATAGCTATGCCAAAAAGGATCTTTAGTTTCGATAACATTGTGTGACTCCGTAGACCTTTTGGCAGAGATATTTGTCCCTCTCTGCAATTACTATAAATTAAATTTTATCTATAATTTTCTCCCTTTAAAGGAATGAATAATCTTTAGTTTTAAGCTATTAGCCTTTGCAATATATAAATTTGTTCTGGTACATTCCAAGAGTTTTTACAATATCTCAATATTTTTATTCTACTATTTATAATGTCTCAAATATATACATTCACTAAATTATTTTTGTTTTATAATAAGCTAAATTCAGGTTGTCAATCTGTTATTGAAAAACTTTAATTAAGGAAGGAATGAAGAAAGAATGAAGTCTTCTCTGTTCAGGGCAAGAATAAAATTCTTTATTTAGAAAAGCAAAATCCTTCTTATGAAAAATTACCCATTTTAAAACAGAACACTGTAACTCAAGAGGCTAAATAGAAATCAATAACACAGGAGAGAATTTTCGACTTTAACTTTAATGTGCACTTGGAAAATTCCTGCGAGAAATATTAATTAGGCACCTCTGTTGATTTAAACAAGTTACTATTCGTTTTACTGTAATCCAAAACATTTATTATCCCGTTTAAGTCCAAATCACCATATTTATATCCTGTATCAAAAAGAAAGTTGACAACTTCACCATAATCCAAAACATTTATTATTCCATTTCTATCTCCATCGCCAGCGTACAATCCCCACTTCCCGCCTCCAAGGTCAACCATTGGCTCGGTTCCGAAAGCTTTATTGGAGCCACCAGAAAAATCATATAAGCTAGAGGCAGAAGATATTGGAACTGGGTCTTTACTCATTACACTCAAATGGTTTCTATGATTGATGACTACATAATAGTCTCCTACAGGCATTCCATTAAATGTTACCTGACTTGAACCATCGAGGTCAACGATTAGCCCATCGTTTCTTAAGAATGCAGCCCTTTTTCCTATAATAGTAGAAGCTGATGTATTATTTCTTATTTCAAGTAATACCCAGTCGACCACACCTGATGGTATACTCGAAACAGTTTCATTTCCACTATAATTCCACGGCTGAGTGTTATAAGGCTGAGATAATGGAAGAAATTCACTCATTGCCAAAAGCATACTACCATTGCTATATGGTCCCTCAAGGAAAAGTTTTAGATTTAACGCCGGAGAAAAAAATCCACTCGTTGCTCCAAATTCATAAGCTCCAATATCAAAACCGCCTCCAGCCGGGCGTTGGTTACCATCAAAATCATCTGTTACATTTGTTAATACTGCACCTTTATCAATAGCAGGAGAATTTCCATTAATATGAAAGTCAAAGATTGAAGGGTTAGCAAACAAAGGATTTTCTGAAATACTATTAATTTCTTCTGTGATATGGGCTAATTTAAACTGTGAAAGGCTAAGATTAATCCCCTCCACATTTATATCAGAGCCTACTACCGAATAATATAAATTATTGTTTAATGTTATTTGAGATAAATCAGATACATCTTTGACAAAGATTAAAGTTCCAGATGAGTATGTATCATTATAAAAAATATTGTTCTTCACAGAAAAATTAGAATAACTTATATTGCTTGAACCAAAACTAACCCCACCGCCATAACAATTTACAACAGTATTATTTGCAAACAATATATCATCAAGAACTAAATTTTGAGAGTTTTGATTGCTCTCTATCAAAACTCCATAAGACCAACCTGCTCCGCTTATATCATATATGAGATTATTGATAATTCTTACGTCAGAGGTCCAAGTCATTCCTGTATCACCAAATGTTGTGGTTGTTTTATTTAATATAATCCCAATTTCCGAATTATAAATCTCGTTTTTTTCAATCAAAACATTAGATAAATGGCTGTCCCCAGTCTGCGGCCTGGAAGATACGGTAATTGCTGAACTCGATGTTATATTATAAATAGTATTTCCAATTACTTTATGATTATCTCCATCTACAAGAGCTATTGCCTGTTTACTATCGTGAAATACACTATTTTCTACAGTGCAATTATCACTTGAATTTGAGAAGTAAACAAAATGAGTTTTGCTATCTGTACATATATTATCCTCAAAAATGCAATTTGTGATCAATACATTCCATGCATCATTTGTCGCAACGCCCTCTCCGCCCTCAAACTGACCTCCATTGCCGTAAAAATTACCGAAAGTATTCTTAAAAGTAGAATTACTTATTGTCCAATAACCTGAACTGTTTATTATAATTCCTTGAGCAATTCCATTAATAGTACAGCTATCTATCAAAATCTGATAAGTATCACTACTATAATCATAAATTCCAACATACGGGCGATTATTAGCTGCTGCTGTCGATGTAATTTCTAAATTACTAATTTTTACATAATGGTTAGTTGTGCCGTCTAAAAAACGAATAGCTGTTGCATTGCCAGATAAATCAAGAATAGGTTTATTCCCAGTTCCATAAGTCCCAATTGTTATATAATTTCCGGCAGTTCCACTAACATTATTTATTCCGATACCATAAGTGCCTGCTCTTGTTATCCATGTATCGCCCCGTTTAAGCAAAAATTGATCACCAGGTTGAGCTGCATTTAACAAAGCTTGAAGAACAGATAAAGTTTGTTTGGCAGTAGAAGGAGTTAATCCATTATTTGCATCACTTCCGCTAGCGCTGAAGTAATATGTGGTTTGGGAAAATATTGATGTAAAAAATACTAGTATAAACATAAAAGCTTTAATTTTCATAATCCGATATCCTGTAATTTAATTATAAGTAACATTTTTCCAGCACAAGCTTTGTACCGAAAAAATTTAACATAAATACATTTTTAAGATTCAAATTAGAAAAATAATTCCGGTAACTATTACTAAAAAAATAATAATTACTTGGTAATAAAAAAAATAAAAATCTAACTACAATGAAATGATAATAACAGAATTTCGAATTGTATACATTATATTATATGGTTACTTTAGTAGTTACAGAGTAAGTTTTTATTTTTAAACAAAAATATATTTTATAAGTAAGAACATAACAAAAATTATCGCTTCCAAAATTTAACTCCCTGTGAACTATGGTTGGGTATAAGTAATCAAATACTGTGGGCATAAAATTTGTCTTTCATAGACAGTCTCAGAATAATAATCGTTGAAAAGTGTTAAATTTTAAAGTCAAACAGTAGATATTCTTTTTATTTTGTTATTTTTAGGAATAAATCTGTAGAGTCAATCCGACATAATTACCTTTTTGGGATAGAATCTAATATCAGATTAATACACCATAGTATAAGGCTATTATGAACGAAACCTCTTGTATTGTATGTAGGTAATGTGGCGAAGCTGTGTCTAAAAAAATCACCCAAAATAAAAGATTTACTAACGGTCGAATCCCGATTAAGAGAATAAAGTGATTAATTTATAAATAAAAATTTCTCATATACAATTTAATTAATCATTATAATGAAACACTTTTAAATAACAATACTCATAATTAACAAGCTTGAATATGGAAATAGTAAAAAAGATTGAAGATAAAACAGCAATTTTGGGAGTAATTGGGCTCGGTTATGTAGGCCTTCCCTTAGCTATAGAGTTCGGGAAAAAATATGATGTTATAGGATTCGATATAAATGATATGCGAATTAATGAATTAAAAAAAGGAGAGGATAGAACCCTGGAGATTACCAAAGATGAATTGTGTGAAGCAAAACGTCTTACATTTACAAATAATTTTAAGAATCTCCAGAATGTAAATATTTTTATTGTAACCGTTCCTACCCCTGTAGATTCTTTTAAAAGACCTGATCTCACTCCATTAATAAAAGCAAGTGAAACAGTCGGTAAAGTTCTTAAAGCCGGGGACATTGTAATTTACGAATCGACTGTTTACCCGGGTTGTACTGAAGAAGATTGTGTGCCGGTTCTTGAAAAATTCAGCGGTCTGAAATTTAATAAAGATTTTTACTGTGGGTACTCACCTGAAAGAATAAACCCCGGGGATAAAGAGCATCGGGTTAATGCAATTAAAAAGGTAGTTAGCGGAAGCACCCCCGAAATTGCGGATATTGTTAAAAACCTTTATTCGGGAATTATTTCTGCCGGTGTTCATCAGGCCCCATCAATTAAGGTTGCGGAAGCTGCCAAAGTAATTGAAAATGCCCAGCGTGATATAAACATTGCTTTTGTTAATGAGCTTGCAATGTTATTTGATTTAATGGAAATAGATACTATCGATGTCCTTAAAGCAGCAGGAACTAAATGGAACTTCCTCCCTTTTCGCCCCGGGTTAGTTGGCGGACATTGCATAGGGGTTGATCCATATTATTTAACGCACAAAGCTGTTCATTACGGTTATAATCCCGAAATAATTCTTGCAGGGCGGAGAATTAATGATGGTATGGGTGCTTATGTCGCTAATAAAACTATTAAGCAAATGATTAAAAAAGGATTAAAAATAAACAACGCAAATGTCCTTGTTCTCGGAATTACATTTAAGGAAAATTGTCCCGATATTAGAAATTCAAAAGTAATTGACATAATCAATGAGTTGAAAGAATTTGGATGTAATGTTGACATATTTGATCCATGGGCAGATAAGGGTGAAGTTTTAAATGAATATAACCTGGATTTGAAAAACAGGATTGAAGAGATTGATGTAAATAAATACTCGGGTGTTATTCTTGCAGTAGCACATAATGAATTTAAAAATCTCGATTTTCTTTTTATGAGGAAAACAGGTGCTGTTATTTTTGATGTCAAAGGTGTTTTAAACAAGGACCTGGTAGATGGCAGGCTGTGAGTTGTGCCCAGTCAAGAGCAAAGGGCGGAGAGCAGTTTTGAATGAATAATTGAATAATTAAAAAGGCGAAGATTAAAAGAATATAAAAAAATCTTTGTACCATTTAATCACTTAACTTAAATAAAATGAATAATAAAAAAATTTTAATAACGGGTGCCGCAGGTTTTATTGGTTTCCATCTCAGTAAAAGACTTTGTGATGAGGGGTGGGATGTGTCCGGTCTGGATATTGTTAATAATTACTATGATCCTAAATTAAAAGAAGCCCGTCTTAATTTGTTGTTTCCTTATAAAAATTTTAAGTTTCATAAGACTGATTTAACGAACAAAGATGCAATTAATAATTTATTCAAAGAAGAGAAATATGATTATGTTGTAAACCTTGCTGCCCAGGCAGGGGTAAGGTATTCTATAGAAAATCCTTACGCATATATCGAGAGCAACATTTCGGGTTTCCTTAACATTCTTGAAGGATCCCGCCATTACCCTATTAAGCATCTAATATATGCATCATCAAGCTCTGTTTACGGTGCAAATAAAAAAATACCTTTCTCAGTACATGATAATGTTGACCATCCACTCTCTCTTTATGCAGCAACCAAAAAAGCTAATGAGCTGATGGCACATACTTACTCTAATTTATATAAAATACCTGTTACAGGTTTAAGATTTTTTACAGTGTATGGTCCTTGGGGAAGACCGGATATGGCAGCATTTCTATTTACAAAAGCAATGTTTGAAGGAAAGCAAATTGATGTTTACAATTATGGTAATATGAAAAGAGATTTCACTTATATTGATGACATTGTCGAAGGGATATTCAGACTGATAAAAAAAATTCCTTGTCCAAACATTGAATGGAATGGCAAAAAACCAGATCCTTCTTCGAGCTTTGCCTCATATAGAGTATATAATATTGGAAACAATGAACCGATTGAATTATTAAAGTTTATCGAAATACTTGAGAATTGTATAGGGAAAAAAACAAATAAAAATTTACTTCCGATGCAGCCGGGAGATGTTTACGAAACTTTCGCTGATGTGGATGACCTATATAAAGACGTAGGTTTTAAACCAAAAACTGATATAAAAAAAGGATTGGAAAATTTCGTTGACTGGTATAGAGAGTATTATAAAACTCCTTAAGAAATTTAGTGGAGTTTTTTAAATATTACAATATCATGTTTATAAATACTCTTAATTTTATGAATTATTCTAAAAGACTTAATGTTTATAATATCGTAACATATAAAATTGCAAAAAATTAAAAAAATATCAGGATTATTTTTTTGTTTGTTCCAGTATTTTATCCAGTAGTTTATTAAAAATATTACAGGGAAAAGGACTAAATAAATAGAAATAGTTGTAATCGGAATATTTATCAAATTCTATACAATTAATATTAAAAATTTTTACCCTTTTAGTCTTCAACATTCTGAAATTTCTAATTGCTATTTGTGATATCTCTGGCACCAGTTCAATGCCATCTAACTTAAAGAAAGGGTATTTCATCATATATCTAATTGCATTCCCCCTTCCGCAGCCAATATCAATTATTGAATCTTGCTTACTTACATTTAATTTTTTAAATATTTCGGTAATATCCTTTTTATGGAGCTTGTATGAACTTCAGAGGAATAACCAAATTTTCCCGGCTCTATGACTGTAAAGAAATCCATTCCATAAAATTTTTCAATCTTGGCCATTATCTTCTTTCTAAGAAGAAAAATAATTTCAATAAATAAATTTGACCATCGCATAATTTCAAGTCTCTTCAATAAAATAGAAATGTGGCGATAATTTACTTAGATAATTATAAAAGATAAAATTGTTATTTGAACTGGGTTAAAATTCAGAGAAAATTTGGATAACTGATATAAAATTATGGTAAAAAAAATTGTTTATTTTGTTGACCTTTTCCCTTCTAAGAGTGAAACCTGGGTCCAAAATGAAATATTTAGTCTGATGCAGCAAGGATTTGAAATTAAAATTTTCTCAAGAGATAAAAAACCCTCCGTAACCCTGCAGGATAATTCTTTATTTGTCAAAAATACAGAATACCCTAAAGGATTATTTCTTATTTATTTTTTTAAAAATCCAATAAGAAACTTGAGTCTTTTTTATAAGATAATAAAAGCGATCAGGAAAGATTTTTGGAGTGACACAAAAGGTACGAGAGGTAAAATTCAGGTTTTAAAAGATTTGTTATTATACATTCACAAATGGGATAAAATAAATATTTTTAATCCCGATTTAATAGTTGTTCATTTTGCTGATGCGAGGGCAGATTTTGCTCTTTTTCATAATCTTCTATATAAGACTCCTTATTTAATTAAAATTCATGCTCATGATGTATTTCGCAGACAAAATTTGTTCAAATTAAAAATTGACCGAGCTTATAAAATATTATCTATTTCAAATTATAATATTGAGTTTATTAAAAATAGAGATAAAGATATAGATATATCAAAATTTAATGTTCATCATTGTGGGATTTCGATTAATAAATATGAATTTAAATCCGTACCTCGTAATAATAATATTCCGATTATTCTATCTGTAGGAAGATTAACTAATATGAAAGGATTTGACACTCTAATAAAAGCGAGTTCTGAATTACATAAAAAGAATTTAACTCACCGGATAATAATAGCAGGTTATGGACCTGATAAAGAATACTTGGTTAATCTATCAAATCATCTTAAGCTTCAAAATGTTGTTGAATTTAAAGATTATTGTTCTCCCGAAGAAGTAAAAAATCTCTTATACCTATCGGATTTGTTTATTTTAGCCTCGCGGTTTGATAAAAAAAATAAAACCCAGGATGGTATTCCGGTAGCGATTATGGAGGCAATGTCAACAGGATTACCCGTGATAACTACAAATACAAGCGGCATACCCGAATTGATTGAAGATAACGTTAATGGTTTTTTAGTTCCACCGGATGACCCACTTAAACTATCAAATAAGATTGAAGAAATATTTGCTATGTCAGAGAGTAAGCTGAATAAAATTGTAATAAATGCAAGGTTAAAAATCGAAAATGATTTCAATTTAGATAAATTAAATATTGACCTGAAAAAATTGTTCGAAAAGGTACCCGAAAGCATTTAAGTCACATTCTGTATATGAAAGTAAAAAAATAAATGAACATTTCTTATGTGTTACTTACGGCAGCAAAAAATGAAGAAAAATATATAAGGCAAACAATTGAATCGATAGTTTCACAAAAAATTCTACCCGAGAAATGGGTAATTGTAAGTGATGCTTCGACTGATAGTACAGATGATATAATCCAAGAGTATGCTTATAAGTTTAGTTTCATACAATATGTCAGGGCAACAGACCAGTCTAAAAGAGATTTTGCTTCTAAAACTTTTGCATTAAATATTGGATACAAATATTTGAAAGATCTCGACTATAATTTTATCGGTTTTCTTGATGCAGATGTTACTTTCAGTCCTATATATTATGAAACAATTCTCAACAAATTTTTATTAGATCTCAAGCTTGGTGTAGCCGGCGGTATTTTTTATGATGTTTATGATGGGAAACGCCATAAAATTCCTATAAGTTATCATAGTGTAGGGGGAGCAGTTCAGCTATTTCGGCGTAAATGTTATGAAGATATTGGCGGTTTAGTACCATTAATTAGTGGAGGCATAGATACCTATGCTGAGATATCAGCTCGTCAATATGGCTGGAAAGTAAGGACATTTGATGATGCAGAAATACTTCATCACCGCCGCACAGGAACAGCAGCAACTAAATTAATACGCTATAAATTCCGGCAAGGAATAGTTGAATATTCTCTGGGTTATTATCCTCTTTTTCAAGGTTTAAAATGTGTTGGAAGATTAGTTGAAAAACCATATATAATTGGAGCACTTCTAAGATTTTCCGGTTTTTGGTGGGCCACATTTAAAAAAGAAAAAAGAACGGTTTCAAAAGATTTTTTAGACTATGTTAGGAAAGAACAAAAAGAACGTTTTAGAAATATATTCCTTTTAAAAAAAGAAAATATTTAATTATTCAAATAAATTTAATATATCTATATAAAACGAATTGTTCTTAAACTTTTTTTCCAAAGCTATAATTATATGATCTGAAGTGGGAAATAATATATTTTTTTATTGTAAAATTGTCCTTCTAAAAAGGGGAAAATAAATGAACATTTCTTATGTGTTACTTACGGCTGCAAAAAATGAAGAAAATTTTATAAGACAAACAATTGAATCAATAGTTTCTCAAAAAGTCTTACCGGTGAAATGGGTAATTGTAAGTGATGCTTCGATTGATAGTACAGATGACATAATTCAGCACTATACTCATAAGTTTAATTTCATACAATATGTTCGGGTAACAAACCAATCTATAAGAGATTTTTCTTGTAAAATTTTTGCATTAAATATTGGATACGAATATCTAAAGGATGTTGTTTATGATTTCATAGGTATCCTCGATGCGGATGTTACTCTCAGCACAATATATTATGAAACAATTCTCAACAAGTTTTTATTAGATCAAAAGTTAGGCATAGCTGGCGGGATTATTTATGATTTTTTACAATGGCAAGTTTCATAAGTTAACTCAAAGATATCACAGTGTGGGGGGGGCCTATCCAATTATTCCGGCGTGAATGTTATCAGGACATAGGTTTATGGTTACCCTTGCCAAGTATAGATGCTTATGCTGAAATAGCCGCCCGTCAGCACGGCTGGACAGTAAAATCATTCGATGATGAAGAAATCCTTCATCACAGGCTTACAGGAACAGCAACAGCTAATTTAATCAGACACAGATTTTGGCTGGGAACGAGTGAATATTCGCTTGGGTATTCTCCCCTTTTCCAAGCCTTTAAATGTTTTGGAAGATTGAATGAGCGACCATACATACTTGGAGCATTACTAAGATTTTTTTGGTTTTTGGTGGGCAACTTTAAAAAATAAAAAAAGACCTGTTTCTGAAAGTTTTTTTCGATACATAAGAAAAGAACAAAGGGAGAGAATTAAAAAAGTGTTTACTCCTTTCAGCCAGAATATTTTTCACTAATATCATTAGCAGAAAATTTTATCCTTATGTAAGAAAACAAAAAGTGAAAATTCATGAAATTATCGGAAGAAATATTTAAAGCATTAAGATGTCCTAAATGCATGGCTATTCTAAAAAGTGAAGATGCCTTATTGGTATGTTCTAATAATGATTGTAAGAAAATTTTCCCCGTTATCAATAATATTCCTGTTCTAATTAATGAAGAAAATAGTGTATTTAGAATTAGTGATTTTACTGAAATGCGTGAAACTTATTTTAAAACTACTATAGTGAATAAAAATCCTATAAAAAAAGCAATCGTTGCTTTTATACCATCAATCGGCAAAAATATTAAGGCACAAGAAAATTATTCAAATTTCGCCAGAAAACTTTTATCATATTCTTCTAACCCAAAAGTGCTGATATTGGGAGGAAGTATTATTGGTGAGGGGATGGAGCCATTAATTGAAAATCCCTCTATTATTTTGTACGAAAGTGATATCTCATTCGGCCCCCGAACTCAATTTATTTTAGACTCGCATAATATTCCTTTTACTAATGAATACTTTGATGGAGTTGTTGTTCAGGCGGTTTTAGAACATGTTCTGGATCCATTTAGATGTGTTCAAGAGATTTATAGAGTTCTGAAAAAAGATGGTTTAGTTTATGCCGAAACCCCATTTATGCAGCAGGTTCACGGAGGAAGATATGATTTCCATCGTTTCACACACCTCGGACACCGAAGATTATTTAGAAATTTTTCAGAAATTGAAAGCGGGGCGGTTTGCGGCCCGGGTATGGCGTTGGCATGGTCTTATAAATATTTTATCAAAAGTTTTTTTAGTTCTAAAAAAACAAGAATACCTCTTTATCCCATTATTCACCTAACATCCTTCTTCTTAAAATATTTTGATTATTATCTAATAAATAAACCTGGAACTCTGGATGCTGCATCCGCATACTACTTTTGTGGACAAAAAAGTGATTTCCCATTAGAAGATAGCGAATTATTAAAACTCTATAAAGGAATAATGTAAGGTAATTCACTTTCTTCAAATAAGATAAAAAATGAAATCAAAAAAAATTTCTATAATATTTGGTACAAGACCGGAAGCTATAAAGCTTGCGCCGGTAATTTTAGAGTTAAGAAAATATAAGGAATTTGAAGTGAACGTTTGTGTTACCGCCCAACATAGAGAAATGCTTGACCAGGTTCTTGAAGTATTCGATCTAAAGCCTGAAGTTGATTTAGATATTATGCGGGCAAACCAAACGCTTTCGGGATTGACTTCACAGACAATAAAACTTTTAGATAATTATTTATCAGAATATAAACCCGATATAATATTGGTCCAGGGAGATACTACCACCGTGTTTGCCGCTTCCCTGGCAGCATTCTATCACAAAATAAAAATTGGACACGTAGAAGCAGGTTTAAGGACATGGAATAAATTTTCTCCATATCCAGAAGAAATTAACAGGGTTCTAACTACAAAACTGGCTGACCTGCATTTTGCACCTACAAATTTATCAAAAGAGAATTTGTTAAAAGACGGCGTGTGTGATGATCAAATATTTGTAACCGGTAATACTGTAATTGATGCGCTGCTAATTGCAAGAGAAAAAATAAAAACTAAAAATGTTTCTATCCCCGGATTGCCAATAAATCTTTTGAAAGAAAAAGATAATAATATGATACTGATTACAGGTCATAGGAGAGAAAACTTTGGTGAGGGTTTTGACAATATTTGTAATGCAATTGTTGAATTAGCTGAGGAATACAGAGACTATCATTTTATATATCCTGTTCACCTGAATCCGAATGTAAGAAAACCAGTTTTTGAAATTCTATCAAGACAGAAGAATATTTTTTTAATAGAACCTCTTAATTATCTTCCCTTTATCTTTTTAATGGATAAAGCAAAAATTATTTTGACAGATTCAGGCGGCGTACAGGAGGAAGCTCCAAGTCTTGGAAAACCCGTTTTGGTTATGAGAGACACAACTGAAAGACCTGAAGGCGTTGATGCGGGAACAGTAAAAATTGTAGGAACTCAAAAGCAAAAAATAGTTGAAGAAACTAAAACACTTCTGAACAACCAATCAGAATATTTAAAAATGGCTAATGCAGTTAATCCTTACGGTGATGGTCTTTCTTCACTTAGAATCAAAGATATTCTTCTTAAGCAAATTTAATAATTTAATCAAATAAAGCTATCTAAATTGAGCCTGGATCAGATTACTAAAACAAACAGTCTATTTCAAAATAGAAAATTTTGGTTCTTTATTTTTTTACCTCTATGCATTGCTCTCGGTTTTTATTTCAGGGTTAAAGGTTTAAGTAACGGAGGATTTGCTAACAGTGATGAATACTATATAGCAAAATCTGTTCATAACATACTAGAATATGGTGTGCCTAAATATCCTTTGGGAGGTTATTATAACAGAGGACTTATTTATCAATATTTATCTGCCCTGCTTGTATTAACAGGGATTAAAGAAGTTTTTGCTTTAAGAATAATACCCCTTATCTTTAATATTCTTGCAATTCCTGCTATTTATTTGCTGGCAAAAAAAATTGGAGGAAAAGCTCTTATAGTTTCAATAATATTTTTATTCTGCTTTTCTATTATAGAGATTGAATACTCCCGGGTTGCCAGGTATTACGCACCTTTCCAAATGTTATTTCTCTGGTATATATACTTTCTTTACAAGACAACCATAGAAAGCGATCATCAATCTTTTAAATGGATGATCCTTTTAAGTATTACATCCGTATTTATGTATGAAGGTAGTATTTTCCTTGTTGTTCTGAATTTCGTTCCGTTTATTTTAAGCAAAGAAAAAATAAGTCCGTCTAAATTATTTTATGCCATTATAATATTTATTGCAGCATTTCTTTATTTAAGATTTGATTTCAGAAACTACGGCGTAACTGACTTTCTCCCTACTGACATTCAACTATTAAAAGAAAAAAGCTTAGCACCGATTGACATTCCACATATTTTTATTCAAACTTTCCCCTCTATTTCCTGGTATTTATTATTATTAATTCCATTGGCAGCGATCGTATTTTATGGGTTTTATGTTCTAAAAAAACCTGATGAGAAAAAAATAAGTTTTATATTTCTATTTCTTGCTTTGCTTTCATTATTTAATCTTTATGGTATAATATTAGTCTCGTCTATAACATTTTTTTTGGTGGGTTGGATAAAGTTAGAACACTTAAAAAATAAATCATTTTATTTTTTAATATTGATATTGTTTTTGAATTTTATTTTCTATCTTATTTATGGTTTAACGACTCAATCATGGCTTAAATTTTTCCCGGAAGAATCTTACATTTCAGTAAATAAGATATTTTGGGTCTTCATTAATTATCCTAATTTTTATGAAAAAATTATTCTGCCATGGCTCCAACCGATGCCAAAATTTATCCTTATATGTGTTTTATTTACAATTGGTTATTTCGTTATTCTTTTTTACAAATCAAAAAACAGGGGAAAAGAAGCATATTCAAAAGCAAATTTTTTATTATCGGTTATAATCTTCCTTGTTTCATTAGTCGCAATTTTGAAAACACCATACAACGACACCCGCTACACTTTTTTTATCTATCCTTTAATTTTACTACTTCTTCTGTTTTTTATGCAGACTATAGGAGAATTCATAACGAGAAATAGGAAATTTGCTTATACCATTTTCTTTATATTTTTAATTCTATTTATACTCTTATCATCCGATTATAGCTTTAATCATCTCTTAAAAATTGATAGTAATGAAATCCGTTTCAGAACAATCTATGAACCAAAACGCAACATTTATTATTACCAGGAGGATTATGTAACCCCTGCTGAATTTATAAATAAAAACATGAAGGATAATGATATTGTTATGACAAATAATGCATCTTTAACAATAGAATATTATTTGAAAAGGTTGGATTATATTTATATAAATTATCAGGATTCGGAGTTTACGGGCAGGTCAAGATCGAAGGGGACAAAGGAAATCTGGACCAATGCAAATCTAATCTATAAGGAAGAAAAGTTCTTAGATATGTTGAATAATTCTAAATCCACAATCTGGTTAGGCAATTTTTCTAATAAAAGACCTGGAGTCAGTCCCGAAGAAAAGAAAATTAATAAAGAGTTTTCGAGGTATCTCTACTACGTAAATTTAGACAGTACAATAAATGTCTATAAGATACCTTCGAACAATAAGTAATAACTGACTGATAACTCCGCGAAAAAATTTTAATGGAGACAGAATGGAATATTCAGGATATATGTATCAAAACTTATTAACTTCTTATTAAATACATATAAATAATTATTATGTCATCCCGCACAAACAGAGTTACAATACTAGCAATATCAAAATTATTAAATTTTGCAGTACAATTTTTAACGCCAATATTCTTAGTAAGAATTATAGACCGCGAATTATATGGACAGTATAAAGAATTTTTTGTTTATGCTTCTTTACTAGGAACTTTCATTGCATTCTCAATTAAATATAATCTTCTCTACTTTATCTCAAAGAATCCAAATGGAATTAAATACTACGTTAGCAACACAATTTTTTTGGAACTCGTTACTTGTTTAATAGGCATTATTGCAGTTTTTGTTTTTAAAAGTACAATAATAAATGCATCTTCATTTAATTTTTTTTTCTTACTTCTGGTTTATCTCATATTTACCAAAAACTTTGATTTTCTTGAAGCTTTCTGGCTCAGCCAGAAAAAATCCAGTTATGTTTTCTACTACTCCTTAATCTTTGCTGTTCTAAGAGTAATTTTTGTCGTACTGACTGCTTATTTAACTAAAGATGTAATTTCTATATTATATACGGTAATCTTGTTTGAATTTTTAAGACTGCTATTCAGCATTTCATACACAATTTATAAGAAATTACTTGTCCTGAAATTAGACTATAAATTTCTTAAGGAACAACTTGTTTACATCGTACCTTTAGGTTTAGCAGGTCTGCTTGTTGATTTTAATAGTGATGTTAGTAAGATTGTTATTTCTACTAACTTAGGGCCTAGTGCACTGGCTCTGTATGCAATAGGAAGTCAAAGGGTACCTTTAATTAGCATAATTCAAACCTCGATTGCCGATGTAATATTTCCAGATATGGCAGAAAAAGTCAAAGACGAACCGCTTCATGCACTTAGTTTATGGAAGCGCGCAAATATATTATATCTTTTTTTATTAGTGCCTCTTTTTTATCTGCAACTTTACTATGCCGAGCTTATCATAAAAGTTTTATTTACAAAAGATTATCTCGGCTCGGTTTCGCTGTTCCAGATTTATCTCGGTTTTTTTCTGTTGCAGTGTTTCGAGATGGGTATACCGATACGTGTAAAAAATAAAAACAGACACTTACTTGTTGGTCATATTTTGTATACAATAATACATATGGGCGTTTTGTATCTGCTTTATTATTTTATAGGGTTTTTAGGTCCCGCAATTGCCTTCGTTTTTATGGAAACTCTATTCGTGATTTATTTCGGTTATATAATTTTAAAAATATATAATATAAATTTAAAAGAACTATTCTACTGGAGAAAAATATTTACAATAATCCTTGCCGGCCTGGTTTGCGTGCCAATTTTGTTTGCAGGTAGTTTACTAAACTTAAATGATGTCGTAACAGCATTGTTATTTGGCACTGTATATATAATTCTATATTTAATAATTATAAGTCGTTTTCATTTTGAAGAGACAGACATGTTTTTGTTTAAGATTTCCAGAAAATTTGGATTGGAGCATAGATGGAAAAAAAGTGCCTGATTATTTCTTATCATTTTTTCCCAAGCAATGGCGTTGGTGCCAAAAGATACAATCTATTTTCAAAATATTTTTCAAATAAATTTAATACGGTAAATATTCTTACAATTAAAGAAAAATATCTTCCCGAAAAAGATGAAACTCTCGTTTATGGAGGGGAAATATATAGAACCAGATATTTTCCAAGGTATCAAGACAATGAAAAAATAATAACTAAAATTATAAACCGGATAATTCTTAGAGTATTTCCTATTGACCGTTATTCTGCCTGGATAATTCCTGCTTTAGTCAAAGGAATAAAAATTGTGAGGAAAAATAAAATTAATACTATCATTGTTACAGGTCCCCCCTTTTCTCCTTTTCTGACAGCATATTTATTAAGCTTTATTTTCAAAATTGATTTAATAATAGACTATCAAGACCCATGGGTTTTAGCAGATGATTATGACGTATCATGGTTTAAGAGAAGATATACCTGGTTCTTTGAAAAGTTGCTGTTGAAAAATGCTAAATATGTGATATTTAATACTCAAACAGCTTTAAATAAGTATTTTAAGCAAAAACTTAAATTTGCTATAGAGAACAAATCTTTTGTTATTCCTAATCCATATTTATGTGAAGAAAGAGCTGAACCATTATATCTTGAAAAGAACAAAAAAGTTATAATATATGCAGGAAATTTTTATGGTAATCGAAGGTTAAAATATATATTTAAACCGCTTAAACACCTCTTCAATAATGGTGAGTTAAATAATAAAGTTTCCATCCATGTATTTGGTAAAATACATGAAGAAGATGCAGATTTAATTAAAGAATTAAATTTGTCCAAAATAATAACTGAACATAAATGGACAAATTATTCTTTACTGGCAAGCTATATGAAAGGTGCGGATATATTGTACTTATCACAGGGGGATGACCACCGTGATTGTGTGCCTTATAAGCTTACTGATTACTTAACTATCAGGAAACCGATTTTAGCAGTTACTTCTTTTAATTCAGCGACCTATGATTTGATGCAGGAAGTAGACTGCGGGATCGCAGTTGATATGGACGATACAAATTCTATATATAATGCATTAAAAGAATTATTAATTGATGAAAGAAATTTTTCCTTCGCCGGCACAGAAAAATATTCATTAAAAAATACAGCGGAATATTATTATAAAATTATTATCAGTTAATACTGAAATAATGCCTCATAAACACTGCAAATAATTGTCTGATAATCTACATATGAGAATTTTTTAAGCTAATTCACAAATCCTAAAAAAATCGTTATTTCAAGTCGGAAGAAAAAAAACAAACTTTTTATTTGTAAAACAAAAGCCTATTTAACATGGAAAAGATATCTCCTAATAAAGCTGCTGAAATCGTTAAAGAGTATGACTTAAATGTCTATAAAAATATATGGCATTATAGTTTTAATATTGATTTTGATAAGAGATATTTCTATCTCAAAAAGAGTAAAGATGGGACAATAAATCTTTTTTCAAATCCCTTGAATGAGTTTTGTCCTGCGCTTATTTATACAAACAATATAAACAAGGTTATAATAAAGACAGAAAACCTTATTAACGGTCCTTATGACAGTAAAAACGATATTCAAAGAAGAGTATTTTGGTATTTGAAAACCGATTCCTTTCAGGATTTTTTAGAAAGAAATACCAAGAGATCTCCGCGTAGGGCACATGAGCGTTTTCCAACTTCTAAGTCTTACCCGGTTTATAAAGAAAAATACCCTGTGATATTTGAATACTCTCCTTTTAATGAAGAATATTTTATAAAGTATTATAATAAACTTAAATTGCCAGAACATCTTTCCGGTGAAGAATTGATAGATTTATTGGCTAAAAATAATCCGGGCTTACCACAAGACTGGCTTAAAACAGCTACATTAATTTATGATAAGGAGGTTGTAGCAATCTCGTCTTTAATAGATGACAAAAAATCAATTTTTGCAGATAACATTGCGACTAAAAGAACAAAGATTGGATTTGGAATATATCTATTTACGGAATTGGTTCGATATGCTTGTGAAAATGAATATTATTCATTTGACGGAGGAGTGACCAGCATATATGGTGTGTATAAAGGGAAAATATTTCTGGATAGTAGCGAGGTTATTAGAAAGCAAAAAAAGAAAATAAGTATGTATTTCAAATTCTGGAAAATTTCTTACTGGAAAAAGATTAAACAAAAAATTTATAGACAACAAAATGATTGATACTAAATATTCTCCCATATTCATTGTAACAGTTGATACCGAATTTGACGATGCATGGACGAAACCAGAAACTATTAAATTGGATAATGTAAAAGAAATTCCTCGCTCTCAGGTATTATGCCAAAAATATAATATTATTCCAACGTATTTGTTAACTTATGAGTGTGCAGTACGTGAAGAAGCTGTTTCTGTTTTAAAGCCGATTTCGGAAGCTGAGAAATGTGAAATTGGTCATCACTTACATGCATGGTCTACTCCCCCCTTTCAAAAAGAAAACATCCGAAGAGATATAGACTTAGATTGGCTCCATGCTTATTAAAAATAAATTTGAGGTTGATTCTTCTATATACCCTTTAAAAGATTATTCGATGCAAAGAGGAGAAAAAAAAGGGGGTCTCAATTTCAGCAATAGTGCACATTTACCACACTTATGGAAAAATTCTTTTAACGATTATTTAATTGAAATACCCGTTTCCGTTTATAGTCCGGTAAACCTTTTAACAAAACATTTCGTTAAAAAAGACGGTTTGGGCAAAAAAATATAATTGGTTTCTCGAAAAAATAATCTTAAAAAAAGCGAAGGTAGTAATTTTTAATACCCAGGAAACGAAGGAAGGATACATAAAATTAAAAACAGGAATCAATATAAATGAAAAATCATTTGTTATACCTAACCCGTTGCTACTAAGGAGAATTGTAAATCCATTGTATTTTGAAAAGGATAAAAAAGTTATGATATATGCGGGAAATTTTTATGGTAAAAGAAGATTAAATTATATATTTGAACCACTATAAAACTTTTTGGGCAATGATAAATTAAAGAATAAAGTATCCATTCATGTTTTTGGTAAAATGCTCGAAGAAGATACGGAACTAATAAAAAAATTAAATTTAACCGTCATAATCTTCGAACATGAGAGAATAAGTTATTCAATGCTTACACGTTATATGAAAGGTGCAGATATATTATGCTTATCGCAAGGTGAAGATCATAGTGATTGTGTGCCATATAAGCTTACTGATTATTTAACAATCGGAAAACCAATTTTAGCTGTTACCCCTCTTAATTCATCGACTTATAATTTTATGCAAGAGATGGATGTTGGTATTGCTGCAGATATAGATAATCCTGATTCAATATACAACGCCTTAAAGGAGATACTAATAGATGAGAGACAATTCTCATTTTCTGGAATAGAAAAATATTCATTAAATAATATTGCAGATATTTTTATGGAATTATTACAGATTTCCTCAAACACTAAATTTATGAAGATTAAATAGATGAATGATAAAACATATTCTCCAGTATTCATAGTCACAGTTGATACTGAGTCAGATGATGCTTGGTACAAACCCGAAGTAATAAAATTAGATAATATGAAAGAAATTCCGCGGTTCCAAGATCTATGTGTAAAATATGATATTATTCCTACGTATTTGCTAAGCTATGAGTGTGCTACACGAGAGGAGGCTGTTTCAATATTAAAACCTATTTCTGACTCTCAAAAATGTGAAATTGGCCATCATCTGCATTCCTGGTCCACTCCCCCTTTTCAAAGAAAAAATAACAACGGAGATGTGGATTTAGAATGGATACATGCTTACCAATCAGAATTGCCGGACAGTCTATTTGAAGAGAAAGCCGAAAATCTTAAAGAAAAAATTAAACAAAACTATGGCATTTATCCGACTTCCCATAGGGCCGGAAGATTTGGTATAGATCAAAGAAGTATTGATTGGCTTATAAAAAATAAATTTGTGGTTGATACAACTGTAGTACCTTTAAAAGATTATAGTTTATATAAGGGGAAAAAAAACGGTGGCCCTGATTTTGATAATAAATCAATGAAACCATACCTTTGGAAAGGTTCTCATGGTAATTCCTTACTTGAGATACCTGTTTCTGTTTATTATCCTTCAAATTTTTTTAAGAAAAGTTTCTTCAGAAAAGAAACACTCGGTAAAAAAATCGGTAACAAATTTAAGATCGGAAGGTTGTTATCTTTAAATCCAGAATTTTCAGAAGACTTTAATGAAATAATGATAAAAAGTGAGATTAGAAATAAAAAACTTATAATAAATCTATTTTTACATTCTTCGGAGTTAGCATTGAATTGTAGTCCTTTTTCCAACAATATTGAAAATTACAAAAAGGTTTGGCTGATACTTGAGAAAACATTTAAGTTTATAAAAATGAATAATATGAGATCTTTGACTCTTACTCAAGCCGCCGGATATCTTAAACAATCTTTGGTTTAAAAGGCTCAGAAATAAAAATTTAGTGTATGACAAAAAATAAAATTAAGATATTATATATTGACTTTGATGTACCTCATTTGTTAAAAGACGATGACTTCCCTGCTGGAGGAATAGCTAATGAATGGATTTCCTGGATAGAAGGAATTAAAAAGACCGGTAATAAAATTGGTGTTCTTACCTGGGAAGGCGCAAAAAAATTTATCAATAAAGAACTGGATTTTGATATCATTGAAAGTTATGATCCTAAGAAAGGAATTCCTGTTCTGAGATTTTTTTATTATACATTGCCAAACTTTTTGAAGGCAATAAAAAGATACAATCCCGATATCATTATACAGGATGGAGCAACCTATTTGACATTTATGGGAGCCCTAGCTTCTAAAATTCTTGGTAAAACTTTTGTTTATCGGATTGGAAGTGATAGAGATGTGGATGATAGAATAAAGAAGAATATGGGTAAAAGAGCCCAGGTGATATATTCCATTGCTTTAAGAAGTACGGATATTTTCGTATGTCAAAATGAATATCAGTATAAAGCTTTGAAAGAAAAATTTCCTAAGAAAAAAATTGTTATTATAGACCCTCCATTTGACATGAAGAAGGATCTGATAACTATGAATGGAAATCATAGGTCATATATTGCCTGGATGGGTAATTTCAGATATGAAAAAAATATAGCTGCACTTGTTCCTATTGCTAGATTTCTTCCTGATATAAATTTTAAAATTACAGGAAAGCCCACAGGGAATATAGACAAGGTTAGCCTAAATGCTTTAGAGGAATTAAAAATTTTAAGAAACGTTGAATTCGTTGGTTACATAAAAAAATCTGATATCTTACCATTTGTGTCGAATGCAATAGCACTATTGAATACTTCACATCTTGAAGGTTTTCCAATGACATTCCTTGAAGCATGGACAGCAGGTACACCTGTAATTACGACTAGAAATGCTAACCCCAATAATTTGATAACAAAATATAACTTGGGAATAGTAGCTGATTCTTATGATAATCTTCCTGACGTAATAAAAAAAATAATTGATTCCGAACCCAATAAAGATTTGCGTATTAGATGCAGAGAGTATGTAGAAAAAAACCACGATCCTGAAACTTTAGCATGGAAACTAATTGAAACTGTAACTGAAATTAAAAACTCCAATTGAGTCTGAGGGTTCATAAAAATGTTTTAATGACAAATCGAAAGCAACTTCACAATTATTAAGGCTTTCATTTAGGAGAGATTTAAATAATTAAAATTTTACATTAACTATTTATAATTATATGCAAGTAATAATTTTAGCAGGTGGTAAGGGTACAAGATTAAAACCTTATACCACAGTACTTCCTAAACCACTAATGCCAATCGGTGATATGCCGATATTGGAAATCGTGATAAAACAATTAAAATACTATGGCTGTAAAAAAATTATTTTGGCTGTCGGGCATCTTAAAGAATTATTAAGCGCCTTTTTTAATGATGGCAAAAAATGGAACCTGGACATAAAATATTCTTACGAAGATAAGCCTATGGGTACTGCGGGACCATTAAAACTTATTAACCCTGACGAAATTGAAGATAATTTTATCGTAATGAATGGAGATGTTTTAACAGACCTTAATTTTGGTGAGTTTTTTGAATATCATAAAAATAATAATGCCTTGTGTACCATAGCTACATACAAAAAACCTGTCAAAATTAATCTTGGCGTTCTTGAACTAAAAAATAAAGGTGTGGTAAATTATATTGAAAAACCTGTTCTTAATTATACAGTTAGCATGGGAGTTTATGCATTTAAGAAGGAAACATTAGATCATATACCCTTCAACGCTTTTTTTGATTTCCCGGATTTAATTAAAAAACTAATTAGTGAGAATAAAAAAGTCTTAGGTTATGATTTCAATAATCATTGGCTAGATATAGGTACACCATCCGATTTTGAAATAGCAAATGAAGTTTTTGAAAATAATAAAAATATTTTCTTAAAAGATTTATGATAATTGCAGTTACCGGTAGTTCCGGGTCCGGTGGGAAAAAACTTGCTGAACATCTAACGTCTCTAAATCATCAAGTGATTAAAATCGGACGGCAGGAAGGGATAGATATTACTAATTATAACGACTTAAATAAAGTTCCCAAGTTTGATATGATCTTTCATTTTGCTGCTATGAGCTATGTCCCCGATTCATATTTAAAGCCTCAGGAGTTTTATAATTTTAATTTTAATTCTACATTAAACACATTGGAATTATCTAGGAAGTACGATGCTAAATATGTTTATGTCAGTTCATATGTTTACGGCAACCCGGAATATCTTCCAATAGATGAAAATCACCCGCTGGTTTCTTTTAATCCCTATGCCGATACAAAATTGTTATGTGAAAATTTATGCCGCTCTTATAATAAGTTCTTCAATCTACATACAATTATTGTAAGGCCTTTTAACATTTATGGAGGAATTCAAAAATCTAATTTTCTTATCCCATCAATTTTTAACCAGGCAAAAACCGGCAGGATAGAATTAAATGATCCTAATCCTAAAAGAGACCTTATATATATAGATGATTTAATTAGATTATTTGAAAGTTTAATAAACTATAATGATTCTTCATTCGAAATATTTAATGCAGGTTTTGGCAAGAGTTATTCTGTGAGAGAAATAGTTGAACTTATAGTAAAACTATTTCCTGCTAAAGTAGAAGTGAATTTCTTAAATAAAATCAGGCAAAACGAAGTTAACGATACTGTTTCAAATAATACTAAAGCAAAAACAAAACTTAATTGGGAACCTAAAATTGATCTTCCCGAAGGATTATCGAAGATATACTCAGAATTTAAATTAAGTCAATGATTACCGACTATTCAAAATATTTTTATAAATCAAAAAGTTGAGAAGAAATGTCAGGCTCTAAAGAAAAAAAATTACAAACTGTTGTTGTTCAGGGTTTAGGTTTTGTCGGAGCCGCTATGGCAGTTGCTGTTGCTAATGCTGTTGACGTTAATGGCAAACCATTTTTTAAAGTTATCGGGGTTGATCTTCCGACGAACTCCGGGAAAGAGAGAATTAAAAAAATCAATTCGGGGTTGTTTCCATTTAAAACTGTGGACAACAAAATAATTACAGGAACTAAGAATGCAGTAAGCCAGGGAAATCTTTCGGCAACAACAGATGACAATGTTTTTAGAGAAGCTGATATAGTTTTAGTAAGCATCAATCTGGATTTATCTTATGTAGATAAAAAAATCCCCACAGTTAATCTTAACATGTTTAAAAATGCTATGCACACGCTGGGGAAAAATATAAAAGAAAATACATTGATAATTGTCGAGACAACTGTTCCTCCCGGAACTTGTGAAAAGGTCGTTAAGCCAATAATACAGGAACATTTAAAAGAAAGAGGCATTAACCCCTACTCCGTTTATATAGCTCATTCATATGAAAGGGTAATGCCTGGAGCTAATTACCTTGATTCCATTATTAACTTCTGGCGGGTTTATGCCGGAACAACGGTTGAAGCCGCTGATTATTGTGAGGCATTTTTAACCAAAATTATAAACGTAAAAAAATATCCTTTAACACGGCTAAAATCTACTACCGCTTCAGAGACTGCTAAAGTATTAGAAAATAGTTATAGGGCAGTAAATATAGCTTTTATTGAGGAATGGGGAAGATTTGCAGAAGATGTTGGTTTTGACCTTTACGAAGTAATTGATGCAGTAAGAATAAGACCAACCCATTCAAATATCCGTCAGCCTGGATTTGGTGTTGGTGGGTATTGTTTAACAAAAGATCCGTTGTTTGCAAAAATTGCGGCAAAGGAAATATTCGGATTATCCGATCACGAATTTCAATATTCTTCGCAAGCTGTTGAACTCAACAGAGTAATGCCTTTAGTTACTTTAGAAAAATTGAAAAAATATTTTAATGGTTCTGTTAAAGGGAAAAAAATATTATTAATGGGAATTAGTTACAGAGAGGATGTTGGTGATACAAGATTTTCTCCTGCTGAAACATTTTTCGTCCAGGCTCATCAGGAAGGAGCACAGGTCGTTCCCCATGATCCATTGGTTGAATATTGGGAGGAAATGCAGATACAGACTTCTAAGGATTTGCCTGATCTTAAACTATTCGACGCAGTTGTTTTTTCTGTACCACATAACGATTACCGCAAAATAGATTTTAAACAGTGGCTAAAAACGAACAAAGATTGTTTAATGTTTGATGCAAACAATGTTCTAACTGAAGTTCAACGAAATTCAATTCAAGAAATAGGAAATAAAATTTTATCAATAGGAAGAGGTTAAAAATTGAAGAAAGTATTAATCACAGGAGGTGCAGGATTTATAGGCTACCGTCTGGCTTGTAATCTTCTGGAAAGAGGTTACCAGATAGATTTGGTTGATAATTTTACAAGAGGAATAAAGGACGAATCACTTATTGAATTATCAAAACAAGATGGTGTAAATTTATTTAATATGGATTTACTTAATAAAGAAACATTAGGTCAGTTAGGTAAAGAATATAGTTTAATCTTTCATCTTGCAGCAATAATAGGCGTTCAATATGTTTTAAAACTTCCTTATGATGTGCTTACAAAGAACGTAGAATTATTACAAAATATGATTCTTATTGCAAAAGAACAGAAACAACTGGAGAGATTTGTTTTTACCTCAACAAGTGAAGTTTATGCCGGCACTTTAAAACACTTTTCATTAAAAATACCAACGCCGGAAAGTACTCCCCTTGCATTAACAAATTTATCAGAAAACAGAACATCCTATATGCTTTCAAAAATTTACGGTGAAGCTTTATGTTTGCATTCGGGATTGCCTGTCACCATTGTTAGGCCCCATAATTTTTATGGACCGAGAATGGGTTTATCACACGTCGTTCCGGAATTATTCAAGAAAGCCTTTTACACTGAAGACAATAAACTTGAGGTCTTTTCCCCTGATCATAAAAGAACCTTTTGTTACATTGACGATGCAGTCGAAATGATGAGAAAATTAGCAGAAGTAAAGGTGTCTATCGGTCAAGCTTTCAATATAGGTAATGAGTCACCGGAAATTAGCATTGAAGAATTAGCAAAAAAAATAGTAATTGTAACAGGAAAAGATTTAACAATTAATCCAGGCCCAACGACTGCCGGTTCACCGCAACGTCGTTGCCCGGATATGTCTAAAACATTTGAAACTATCTGGTATAAACCGCTTGTTAGTCTTGAAGAAGGATTGAAACGTACTTTTGATTGGTATAAAACCAATGTATTTCTAAATGAAGGTGTAAGTGCTATTTGATTAGAAAGAGATATGATGATAATTATTTCTCTTTAATTTATTTATTATTTTATTTAGTATGAAACTTTCAAGAAGATGAAATTGATTAAGATAATTTTTAACAAATAATTATGGATTTTATACTTTATTCTTCAGCCATATTAGTTGTATTAGCATTATTATTTTTTGCTATTGAACGACCTTATGTAGTAGCTGCAGTTTTAGTTTTTTGTTTCGTTTACAGGTTTAATGTAGAACTCCCCGGCCCACTTGATGCCCGGGGTCTTTTAACTTTATTTCTATTGGGAAGACTTTTTTTATTCGATAATCATAACTATCAGTTGGTGAGAAAATATCTTTTTCGGAATTTTAACTTTGCCTTATTAGTTCTCTTTTTATTAATAAGTTTTTACACTACATATTCTTATTACGGAGAACTCAAGGAACAAGTACAATTAGTTTTTTTACTATTGGTCAGCATCATTTTAGGATTTATAATCATAATAAATGGACAAGGCCAAAAAGTTTTTCTGAGAGCAATTGTTTTTTCAGGTGTACTTTCTACTATTGATTTATTATGGTCGATAATTAAATATGGAACATTAAATATCCGCAGTTTGCTCAAAACAGTACTTTTGCATGAATCATTAAACGAGTATAGCGCATATAATCATGGTACTCTTGCATTAATTTGTTGTTTTGCATTAGTAATGGTTTACTTTTCCTATATAAAAAAACAAATGCCTCGATTAGTTTCGGCTCCTTTAATTCTTTTTCTAAGTTTAGGTGTTATAATATCTACTTCCCGAAGCACTATAATAGCAATGATTTTTGCTTTTGTAATTTTATTTATAGTTCAAAAAGAAATTCAATTTAACCTTAAAAAAATTATGAGGATGGTTTTTGGCTTTGCATTATTTTTTATTTCATTTTATTTCATATATAATGCTTTACTCTCATCAGGCGATTTTAAGATGTCCTTTATTGACGAGACTTATTACAGACTATATGAAGAACCCATGAGTCTTTTGGGAGGAAATGAAAAGAAGGTTTTCGACGAATATGGTGACGCAAAAGTGAGAAATTCGGAATGGCGATACAATAGGTCTATGAAAGGTCTTGCAAAATATTCCCGGTTAAATTTAAAAATACAGATGTTTGGCTTAGGTATAGGGGGGTACGAAAATAAAAATTTCGGAGAAGATTATTCTCGGGGTTATACACTTGGCGCTCATAATGGATACTTGCTTATATTAATCGAACGTGGTATAATCGGATTATTAATATATATATATATCATTCTTTATTTATCCTTCAAATCTTTTAAACTTTTAAGACAGGGGCTAATTGATACACCAATTGTATATGTTTTTCTCACTTTGGCTTTTTTTTCTATTGGAAACAATGCAGAATTGACAAACCAACTAGCTTTTTTACTATTAGGAGCAATGTTCGCAAATATAAAAGAAGGATTAACTTCGAATTATGCTATTGAAGAAAGCCTGAATATATCATCCGATCGCGGAATAAATAATCAATTAGTTGAAAAAGAAGAGCCTTCATTAATTCTTAAAAAATAATATAAGAATGTTAAAAATTTGCATGGTAGCTCACCAGTACTATTACCGTGACCCTCGTGTAAGGCGTTATGCAGAGGCTTTAGCCAAAGATGGTGTGCGGGTAGATGTTATTTGTCCGCGTGACCCCAAAAGACCAAAGAGTGAATATCATAATAATATTAGAATTATAACAGTACCTCTAAGACGAAACTACAAAGGAAAAGGAAATTATATTTCTGAATATCTACTATCCTTTTTCTTTTACTTCATAAAAGTTTCAATTTTATTTTTTAGAAATCGCTATCAAATTATTCACGTACACAGTATTCCAGATTTCTTAATCTTTACAGCTTTTTTTCCAAAAATATTTGGTGCGAAGTTAATTTTAGATATTAAAGACCTTATGCCTGAGGTATTTATATCTAAATATAAGGTCGATGAAAAGAGCCGCATTTTTAACATATTGAAAATCCAAGAACGATTTTCAGCCATGTTCGCTCATACTGTTATAACTGCAAATTCAAATTTTAAAAATAATCTGATAAAACGTGGTATTACTTTTCGTGAAATTACTGTTGTTAATAATATTGCCGATACAAATATTTTTAATCGTGCTAAATTCCGAAAACATTCGACAGAAAAGAATCAGCATTTTACCTTAATTTATCCGGGGACAGTAGCTCCGAGATACGGTTTAGATGTTGCAATTAGAGCTTTGCCTTTTTTGACAAAAAAAATTCCCAACCTTAAACTAATTATAATAGGAACTGAAGTTGAGTTTACAAAGGATTTAAGAAAATTAGGAGATGAGTTAAACGTATCAGGTTATATTCAATTTGTACCAACTCTTCCTATTGAAGAAATACCCGGACAAATAATTCAAGCTGATGTTGGAATTTACACTGCTATTTCTGACCCACATATCGACATTGCTACACCAACCAAAGTGATTGAATACGCAATTATGGGAATTCCGATTGTTGCATCAAGATTAAAGATTCTAGAAGATTTGTTCGATCCCTCATCAATTATGTTTTTTGAGTCGGGGAATGTTGAAGAGTTTTCCAACTGTATTGTTGAACTTTATAATAAACCATTTCTTCAAAGCCAATTAGTTCAAAATGCCGATCGTGATTTTGTGAGCAAATATTCGTGGGAACATGAAAAAAATAAATATTATAACCTCTTAAATTGCATGTTGAAAAATGGCTACAAGCTTGCTCAATAAATAATTCTTTTATTTATAGTCGCTTAAGTTACCTCTTATCAACAGGGGCAAATAAATTTTTCTATAACAAGATTATGATCGTCCTAATCAATTTATAATAGCTGCTGAAGAATTAAAGCTACGAAATGAATAACAAAAACTATTATATAGACGAACACGCTGTGGTTGATGAAGGAGCCCAAATTGGTGACGGAACAAAAATATGGCACTTCACCCACATTCAAAAAGGGGCAAGGATTGGAAAAAATTGTGTACTTGGACAGAACGTAAATGTGGCTAATAACGTTATAATCGGTAACTATTGTAAAATACAGAACAGTGTTTCTGTTTATGAAGGTGTAACGCTTGAAGATTTTGTCTTCTGCGGACCTTCAATGGTGTTTACAAATATTACAGACCCAAGGTGTAAATATCCCCAAGTTGGGAGTACTTTCTATAAAAAAACACTTGTAAAAGAAGGTGCTTCGATAGGAGCTAACGCAACTATTCTTTGCGGTCATACCATTGGAAAGTACGTAATGATAGGTGCAGGAACAGTTGTAACTAAAGATATTCCAGATTTTGCGCTTGTCGTTGGAAATCCTGCAAAAATAATCGGATGGGTTAGCGAAGCTGGAAAAAGGTTAACTTTTGATAAAGAAGGAGTTGCGTTTTGTGAAAAAAGTAAAAAAAAATATCTGCTGCAGAATAATAAAGTGATTGAGATTGCAGAATAGTTACAATACAAATAGCTGTGAAAAAAATAATGACCATAATTGGGGCTAGACCTCAGTTCATAAAATCTGCCCCGGTTTCAAAGCAATTAAAAAAACATTTTGAGGAAATTCTTGTTCATACAGGACAACACTATGATAAGAATATGTCCAAATTTTTCTTTGATGAGCTTCAGCTAAAAAAACCCGATTATAATTTGAATGTTGGTTCCGGCAGCCATGCAGAACAAACTGCTAACATAATGATAAAACTTGAAAAGGTTATAAAAAAAAACTTCCCGGATTTAATTATAGTTTATGGTGACACAAATAGTACTCTTGCCGGTTCACTTGTAGGTGCAAAATTAAACATCCCCATTGCACATATAGAAGCCGGATTAAGAAGTTATAATAAATGTATGCCTGAAGAATTAAACAGGATTTGTACAGATCATTATTCTAAAATATTATTTTGCCCGGGCAAGGTTGCAGTAAATAATTTAAAAAAAGAAGGAATAACTAAAAATGTTTTTTTAGTCGGCGATGTGATGAAAGATGCGGTGTTGCAAAATATGGAAAGAATAAATTCTAAAACAATTAGAAAAAGATGTAACCTAAAAACAGATGAAGAATATTATTTTTTCACACTACACAGACAGGAAAATACCGATAATTTAGAGAGGTTATCAAAAATATTTAATATGCTAAGGCTCGCCAAGTTAAAAATCATTTTCCCAATTCACCCGCGAACCAGAAAAATTATAACTAATAGCTCGATAAAAGTCCCGGAAAATATTTTTATTACTGAGCCGGTAAGTTACATCGAAAGTTTATCTCTTCAAAAAAATGCTCGAATTGTTATAACAGATAGTGGAGGCGTTCAAAAGGAAGCATGCTTCCTGGGAGTTCCTTGTATAACATTGCGAGATGAAACAGAATGGATTGAGACAATTAAAAGAGGTTATAACACAATTGTTGGAACAGACTTCAAAAAGTTTAAAAAAGCATTAGAGAAATATTCTGAGAAAGATAAATATTTTAATTCTAATAAACTTTATGGCAATGGAAAAGCTGCGGAAAAAATTGTTCGAATTTTACGTAAGAAAATTTTATGAAAGAAATAAAACTTGCAATAATGGGTGCCGGAAGATGGGGAATTAATCATGTTAAAACTGCTCACGAATTATTAAAAGGAAATTTGAAAATAGTATGTGATATAGATAAAAAGAAGGAAAGGGAAGTTAAATTAATATCTCAATCAATAAAATTTGATACCGATTTAAATTTGGTTTTTGATGATAAAGAAATTAATACCGTTATCGTTGCTACTCCGGCCGAAACACATTTTGAATTGGCAAAAAAATCTCTAATAAAAAATAAAAATGTTCTGGTCGAGAAACCCATTACCTTACTTACGGCTGAAGCAGAAGAATTAATTGAATTATCACATCAACAGCAAAAAAAATTAATGGTTGGTCACGTTTTGTTATATCATCCGGCAATAAATAAGTTAAAAAACATGATAACCGATGGTACAATAGGTAAAGTGCAATATATTTATAGTAACCGACTCAATTTAGGTTCGGTCAGAAGCGAAGAAAATATTCTCTGGAGTTTCGCTCCACACGATATATCTATTATACAATATTTACTCGAGAGCAACCCGATTAACATTAATGCAAATGGTGCGAGTTTTCTGCAAAGTAAAATAGAAGATACTACACTTACCTATTTACGATATCCCGGTAATATTCATGCACACATCTTTGTCAGTTGGTTACACCCGTTTAAAGAACATAGGTTGGTGGTTATTGGTAATAAAGGAATGATTGTGTTTGAGGATTCTCTTTCACAGAATAAATTGAAATATTACCCGAAAGGATTTACTAAAATAAATCATGAGTTAACAAAATTTGAAGGAGACTTCGAAACGATAGATTTTGATAACCTATCCCCTCTCGAGGAAGAACAAAAGCATTTCTTCAACAGCATCATTAATAACCAGGAACCTTTAACTAATGGAGATCATGCTTTAGAAGTGCTTAAAATTTTGGAAGAAGCTCAAAAGAAACTTTACAATTTTGACACAACGAATTAGAAGTATAGTTTAGTACTTATGAAAATAAATACATAAGTACAGAGTTTTTGGCTTTTTTACTTAGACCACATTTAATTAGTTTTGTGCAACGATAAATACTTTATAGTTTTTTAGAAGATTTGAAAAGGTTAGTTTTTTTATTTAATTGGCTTAATTATTGCTACTTAATTTAAACTAAATTTGGAAAAAAAATGAAGATATTACTCCTAATTTATCTTGTAATTCTCACTATTCCAATATACTCTCAGGATGATCAACAACTAGGTAGGACACGAGATCAATTTAATGCTTACTACGGTAATTATTATGATTATTCTGATCCAGCGACAATAAATATTAAGGTTTCCATTTGGGGTTATGTAAGATCGCCTGGCAAATATATCGTTCCAATCTATACTACTATTCCCGATTTGATATCATATTCCGGAGGACCGGTCAACGAATCAGACTTAGATGACGTACGCATATACAGGTTAGATAAAAATGCCAACGAAGAGTTGATAAAACTAAATTACACAGATCTATTACATGAAGACCAATTAAATGAAAACAAAATTAATCCTAACCTAAAAGGAGGCGATATATTAATAATTCCGGGTTCACCCAGATATTACTTTAGAGATTATTTAAATGTATCTTTATCTATTTTTTCAGCTATCGTCACATTAACACTATTAATAATAACTATTAATAATAACTAACCTTAAAATGAATAAAACAAATAATTCCAGTAAAAATTTGAATCAAAGTATTCTAAAAGAATATTTAAGATTAATTAGAGCAAATTTCTCTTCTTTACTAATCATAAATATTATCATTATCATCGTTGCAACAATTTATGCTATAACTGCTCAAGATATTTATACTGCTACCACTGATATAAAAATCACTACGCCTCAGGGAAGCATTTTAACATCTCCACTCATACCTAATTCCGGAAATTTAGGATTCGGGAATGATTTGTTAATTGCAAATGAGATACAAACCGTTACTTATAATTATACTATAAGAGAGGAGGTTGCGGATGCTATAATTGATTCGGTTGAATCATCTTCCCCTTCTGATTTTGACTTAATTATTGATGATGAAAACACTGCAAAGCCCAGGGGGAAACTGAAAGAGTACGACGACATATTAGACATCCTTGAGAATCATGTTGAGGTAGAACAAATCGGTAATTTAGATTTTATTTCAATCTCTGTTGAATCGCCGTCCGCTAAAGAAGCTGCTGTTATTGCAAATTCTTATGCAGAAGCATACAGAGTTTTCAATCTAATGGTAAATAGAAATGAGCTTACAACAATTAGAAAAACATTAGAGGAACAGAGGAAAGAAAAATTAAGTGATTTAATTCTGGCTGAGAATAATATAAAAGCATACCAGCTAAAGGGTGGTGTAATACAATTAGATGCACAAGCTAAAAATTTAATTGATAAACTATCAAATTACGAAGCTCAAAGAAATACTGCTCAAATAGACTTATCAATTCTTAAAGGATCACTTGAAAAATACAAGAATGAATTAAAACAAAAAGATCCATCGCTTATAACCTATTTAGAGTCTAAAACATCAGAACCATATTTAACTTCACTTCAAACTCAGATAGCTCAATTAGAAACACAAAGAGATATGGCCCTTTCCGGATCTTCCGGATCGCGGGTTAATTCAGAGGTTATAAATGATTACAATAATAGAATAGATGAATTAAAAGATAAACTGAAAAAAAGCGTTTCTAAATATCAATCTATGATACTTTCTTCTAGTCCGGAAGAAATAAAGGATTTGACAAAAAAAGTTTTTGAAACGGAAGTAAAATATCAAGCTGAAATGTCTTCATACAATCAATTAGGACAAATTATTTCCAGTTATGAAGGGAGATTTAATAATTTACCAGGAAGAACATTGGATCTTGCAAGGTTAGAAAGAGAGCGGTCCGTCTTTGAAAAATTATACCTTGCCTTAGAAGAAAAATACCAGGAGGCTCTAATAAACGAGCAAGCTATGCCTGGAAATGTTTTTATTATGAATTATGCGTTTCCACCACCCGATCCTAATAAGCCAAGTCGTCCTTTAATAATTGTTTTCGGGGTTATTATCGGTTTTGGTTTTGGATTTGGTTTTATTTATCTAAAGGATTTCCTGAATAAAAGAATAAAGACTCCCGAAGATATCCAAGATTTAGGTACCACCCTCTTAACTTGGATCCCCAGAACAAAAAGAAATATTAGTGATCCGGAATTAATAGTATTTAATAATAGTGACTTCCCTACAATTGAATCTTTCAGAGCTTTAAGAACTAGAATTCAGTTTTCAAAAAATAAATCTGAAGTTAAGGTACTTTTAATTACATCATCTGCCCCAGGTGACGGCAAAACTATGGTCTCAACTAATATAGCAAGCAGTTTTGCCAGAGACGACAAGAGAACTATTATTGTTGACTGCGATCTCAGAAAACCACGACTCCATTCTATTATGGGAGAGTCCATTTCACCAGGTTTATCTGACTATTTATTTGGGCGAACAAATAAGGAAGGTATCATCAGAAACTCAAACTTAGCTAAGCTCGACTATATAACAGCAGGGACAATTCAAAATAATTCGTCTGAAGTATTAAATTCCATCAAGATGGTGACATTACTTCAAAAATTGAGGGAAGATTATGATGTTGTGATAATAGACTCGGCTCCAATTTTGGCGGTTGCTGATACTGAACTCCTTTCAAATTTTGTTGACGCAAGTATTTTAGTCGTTTCTGCAAACAACACCGAAATGGAATGGGCTAAGCAATCTATTAGTCTTTTATCTCACGGACAAAGTGCCTTTTTAGGTATTGTATTAAATAATTATGATTACAAGTTTGGGTATCCATCCAACTATAAATATTATAACTACTATTATTCTTCGGATAGTACAGATAAGAAAAAACCAAGTAAAAAAATAAAAACTAATATTTAAGAAGAATTTAAATCTTATATAAAGCCTTTAGGGCAAAAATTTTACTCGAAGTAACCTTCGAGTTTTTTTTTGCCCTCTTACTTTTAGATTCTGGCATTTTATTAACTATATTACATATTGTTATTTTAAAAGTTATTTGAGACACTTTATTATGAAGCGTTATTGGTCAATCATAATAATTTTTTTACTCACACTTCCGGGGCTTTGCCAAATAAAAAATCCTTATAAGCTCCACGCTTTTTCAGGTACAATAGTAATCTCTTTTGATGGTGGTTTGACTTTAAGCAAGAGCGATTATAAATACACAAAATTGGGAGGTAGACTTACAGCCGGTGTTGAATACTACTTACCTACAACAAGCGTACATATTTTAGGTTTCAGAGGATTTGGAGGAGGTCAGCAAATTTACAGCAAAGAGGCAGGTAAAACCGTAGAAGTACCAGACTACGGTACAGTTCTACTTCCAGGTCTTATAAATGCAGAAATGTATATTGCCGGCTTGAGTGTAATATATTCAGTTTCAATAAAAGATAAATTTTTCCCCTTTGTTTCTGGGGGCATAAGTAACATTTGGTTTAGCCCTAAAATTGAAAATGGACAGAGAGCACAATTCAATGCCGCAAATAACTATAAAAAAAATGCATTAGTTTACGATATTGATCTAGGAATTAAGTATCGGATAATAGATAACTTAACAGTAAAATTAGAAGGTGGATTGCACTTTCCTAATACAGACAATTTAGATGATATATCTACCGGAAAAAATAAAGACTTTTATGCAACAGGAGTTTTGGGAATTTCATATTCTTTTTTTGGCAAAAAAGACCGAGATGGTGATGGGTTGCTAGATAATGTAGATCAATGTCCCGAAGAGCCGGAAGATTTCGATGGCTTCGAGGATGGAGACGGATGCCCCGACTTAGATAATGATAGTGATGGGGTTCCAGATATAGTTGATAGATGCCCCGAAACACCGGAAGACTTTGATAATTTCCAGGATGAAGATGGATGTCCCGATGTTGATAATGATTTGGATGGTATTCCCGATATAGAGGATGAATGTCCTAATGAAACAGAAGATATTGATGGATATGAAGATGAAGATGGATGCCCGGACTTGGATAACGATGGAGATTTAATACCCGATAAAGAAGATAGCTGTCCAGATGTCCCGGGGCAACGTACTAATAACGGATGCCCGGATGGATTACAGCAAGATTCAGAAAACACATCCGCACCCAAGGAAATAGTTATTGAGTGTGAAGCTACTTTTATAACGAGTAAGGCGGAATTTTTACCTGAAGCATCTACAGAACTTAATAGAATAGTTAAGCTTCTTCAACTGTATCCAGATTTAAATTGGAGAATTGAAGGACATACAGATAAAAGTGAGACTGAAAACTTAATGATCCGTCCTTTATCGCTCAGAAGAGCAGAAGCAATATTGAATTATTTTATATCAAAGGGACTTCCTTCATTTCAATTCAGAGTATATGATATGGGAGATAGATTCCCTATCGCAAATAATAATACTGACTATGGAAGAATGAAAAACAGAAGAATTGCGTTGGTTAGAGAGAATTAAAATAAGTTATTATCAAATAGTTCAAAGAATATACAGAGGTACCTTTTTATAGAGATTTTTTACCGGTAATTTTCTCAAAAGTCTTATTCTCCTAAAAATAAAATCAGCGTTTTTCTGCCTTAAATGCAGTTTTTTCTGGCATAATTATTTATGCTTATGTAATAAAATTAGAGGAGAATAAGATGATAGACTACCAGGAGATACGGACAGTAAACGAAACGACAGAAGATGTTAATACGGGATTGCTATCAGGTGTAAAAATAAAAGATATTATCAAATTCAACCTGAGCGTAGCGTATTTTATTGTACTCACATTTTTCATAGCAAAACTTATACTTGCTTAATCTAATAAGATAAACCATATATAAAAACATAAAAAGCCTCAGAAAAATCTGAGGCTTTTGCTTTTTAAAAAAATCTTAAAAATTACTTATTTAACAACTCTAATAATTTTTGCTGGAACACCGGCAACAATTACATTTGGGGGAATATCTTTAGTAACTACTGAGCCAGCTCCAATAACAGCATTCTCCCCTACTGTTACCCCACATAAAATTGTTGCTGATGATCCGACAGTAGCACCTTTTTTTACTAAAGTTTTTACAACCTTCCAGTCTTTCTCAGATTGCATTGTTCCATCTGTATTTGTTGCACGTGGGTATTTATCATTGATAAAAGTGACGTTATGTCCTATAAAAACGTCATCCTCTATTTCGACCCCCTCGCAGATAAAAGTGTGTGAAGATATTTTACAATTCTTCCCAATTATAGAATTTTTTTGAATTTCAACAAAAGTTCCAACTTTACTATTATCATCTATAAAACAACCATATAAGTTAACAAAATCAAAAATCTTAACATCTTTTCCCAGTGTAACATTATTAATATTTTTTTTATCCATATATATACTTATACCTCAACAAAACTTTTAGAATTAATCTCTATTACCTTGCCTCTTTTCTTAATCGATTTATTACTGGCTTCGAGAATTTTTACTACATTTAATCCATCCGTGCCATTAGTTAATGGTTGCCTGTTTTCTAGAATAGAATCAACAAATTCTTTTGCAGCCAGAGATAGAGCTTCCGTTTGAATAATCTTAGGAGAATACATATCACCGGTTCTGTACTGAACAAGTGCCTCATGTATACTCTCCATCGATTTCATTTCTACGCCTGAATTATATACTTTAATTTTTTCATAATTTTCCATGTCGTCAAATACAAGCATCTTTTTGTCTCCACCAATTATCATTTTTCTAATTTTTACAGGGGAAGTCCAGTTAATATGAAAGTGAGCAAAACAGTTATCTTCAAAATAAATAGAAAGATGAGCGATATTTTCTTTTCCATTATAATTTGCTATTCCATTGGCAGAAACTGCAGCAATTTTATGATGTTCCCCCAGAACATAGTTCATAATTGACAAGTCATGAGGTGCAAGATCCCAAACAACATTAATATCTTTTTGGAATATTCCAAGGTTGATTCTCACAGAATCAAAATAAAGAATCTTTCCAAGTTCACCATTATCAGCCAGCTCCTTCATTTTTTTTACGGCACCGGTATATATAAATGTATGGTCAACAAAAATCTTAAGGTTCTTTTTTTCAGCAATCTCTATTAACTCTTCGGCCTGAGCAGTGTTGGAGGTAAATGGTTTTTCTACCCAAATATGCTTATTGGCTAATAACGCTTTTTTAGCAAAATCGAAGTGAGTATCTACCGGTGTTGCAATTACAATTGCATCTGCCTTTCCATAAATTAAATCTTCACTACTATTTGTTAATTCGGCGGCAGGACATTTTGTTTTTACAAATTTTAAACGTTCAGATAAAGTATCACAAGCAATTACTTTAGATACTTTATCCTGAGCTAAAAAATTTCTGACTAAATTAGGTCCCCAGTATCCTAAACCAATTATTCCGACAATCATTTATAATCTCCAGACTTATTATACAATAAACTCATATTTAAATTACTTGGCACCACGGAAAAAGAATATAGCTGGTATTGTCTGAAGAATCAGTTGCAAATCAAGCCAGGGAGACATATTGTTAATATAATATAGATCTAAAACTACAGAATCTTTAAAAGAAACAGAACTTCTTCCCCAGACCTGCCAGACTCCTGTACACCCAGGCAAAACACTGACTCTCCTTTTATGCCATTCATCATAATTTTCATATTCGTATGGTAAACAGGGACGCGGACCAACCAAACTCATATCCGATTTAATAACGT
>Ga0154475_1003_pt1 | contig 40358 bp, 17 predicted proteins | sample RifGroC2_FD_115954 | JGI IMG/M metagenome (GOLD analysis project Ga0154475, IMG submission 115954) | Ignavibacteria bacterium GWC2_36_12 | reverse complement strand
CCTGATTTCATTGCCAAACTTTAATGCCATTTCAACAGCCATCCAGCGGGTGAAATTATCAATAGCTGCTTTAGCAGCTGAATATCCTACAACACGGGTTATAGCCCTGTAGGAAGCCATTGAAGAAATATTAATTATTGAACCTTTTTTCCGATCAGCCATGCTTCTGCTGAAAATTAAAGTGGGAAGAATTGTACCGTTTAAGTTAAGGTTGGTAACTTTATTCATATCTTCAATGTTCAGATCGAATATATTTTGATTAACGCCAATTACCGCCCCCGGCAAATGACCACCGGCTGCGTTAATCAGTATATCTACTTTATCAAACTTACTTAAAACTTTTTCATTTACATCCCTGATATTTTTTTCATCGAGGACATTACATTTCAGCCCGATAATATTATTGCTTATGCTGTTTAGTACTTCAACCTTATGCTTAAGTTTTTCTTCGTTTGTACCAAGTATAACAACTTTAGCCCCTGTATTTAATAAACCCTTTGCCATTTCGTTGCCGAGTATTCCGCTTCCACCTGTTATAACTGCTACTTTATTTTCTAAATTAAAAAGAGTTTTCAAATATTCCATCTAATTTCCTGTTTGTTATTCCTAAATATCATAAATAAAATGTTTAAATATAACGATGTATCGGATATTCTTTTTCCGCGATTATCAGTTAAGAATTTTCTGAATATGAATTGACACAATAATTTTTTTGAAAATTCTTGTACTATTTATTCATATTTATTATATCTGCCGGCTAGGAAATAAAAAATATTCAACCGTTTTTTGAAAATGATCGATTATTGGTAAAATTATTAGAAAATGAAGATACAGAACATTCAAATAAATAAAAGAAGATCAGTTTTGATTTCGCTTTTCATTTTTGTTATCGCTTTACCCACACAATCCAAAAGTATAAGTAATCCAGATGGTTTCTTAACAGGTTGCGATAGCGTACTAATAGAAATGGAAACCAATCTCGATAATATGTTCGAACTTTGGTATCCCAAATCCATTGATACTGTTTACGGTGGTTTTTTTAGCGACATAAATTATAAATGGGAATTGCAAGGCAGGCAAAATAAAATGATTGTCACCCAAGCGCGCCACGTTTGGTCAGCATCTAATGCAGCACAGTTTTATAAAGACAGTAATAAAAAGAATTTGTTATTGAAAGTCGCTGCTCACGGTTTTGAATTCTTAAAAAGCACAATGTGGGACAAAGAGTTTGGCGGGTTTTATGATTTGGTGAACAGGGAAGGAGAACCTTTAAAAGAAAACGGAAAGATCATAAAAAGAGTTTATGGCAATGCTTTTGCAATATATGGATTAGCAGCCTACTACAAAGCCTCCGGTGATATTTCAGCATTAAAATTAGCTGAAGAAACTTTTTATTGGCTTGAGAAGAATAGTTATGATTCTCTTTATGGTGGTTATTTTCAGTTCATTTCAAGAGAGGGAGTTCCCTATACAGATGGATACGGAAACGATCCTCCTAAAGATCAAAACAGCAGCATTCATCTTCTTGAAGCTTTTACTGAACTGTACAGCGTTTGGCATAACGAGAAGCTAAAAGAACGACTTACTTCTTTGTTGCATATAATAAGAGATATCGCTACTACAAATAAAGGTTACTTGAATCTTTTCTTTAAGAAGGATTGGACTCCCGTTTCGTATCGTGATTCTACTGCAGAAATCAGAAATAAAAATTATGAATTTGACCATGTTTCATTTGGACATGATATTGAGACAGCTTATTTAATGTTGGAAGCATCCGGAACGTTGGGAATCAAAAATGATATTACTACTCTTTATAAGGCTAAGAAGATGGTTGATCACTCATTAGAAAACGGTTGGGATGAGGAATATGGAGGATTGTATGACGGCGGATATTATTATGGTGAAGAAAACAGGGCATCAATAATCAGAGACACAAAGGAATGGTGGTCTCAGGCAGAAGCTCTTAACTCTTTATTGATGATGTCGGAATTGTTCCCGGAAGATGAATTAAATTATTATGAAAGATTTTGTATTCAGTGGAGCTATATTAAAAGATATTTGATTGATCAAATTAATGGTGATTGGTACTGGGGAGGAATAGATAAAGTTCCCAGTAATAAATATTTTCGCAAAGCCACAATATGGAAAGCTAATTATCATACTTCAAGAGCGTTGATAAATTGTATTGCAAGGTTAAAGAATCAAAAAAAGTAAAATTATAAAATCTAAAATCCCTGCATGATGCCTTCTAATAATTGTTGGGTGTGAGCTTTTAGTATAAAGAAGTAAGAGACCAGCAAGCTTTATTATAGCTATAACTTTTTATTAAAATGATAAATTCATCACTCTCCAAGATTTAATTATTTCAGTTTAGTAAACGTTTTCTTGCTCATTCGATGGTATTATTATTGATTTGTTTAATTGATTAGTGAGGAAAAAATCCATTGAAACGGGCAAAAAAATAAATTTTACATTGATTTTTTTGGTATTTATATTTTTAAAGACCTTAAAATTTATGTAAATCAAGTATCGGGCGAGGAGGCGAGACATGCTAATTACTTCCTTCTATAAAAGTAGAAGAAAATTTTATTCTGGTACTCTTTTAGTGTTGTTACTTTTGTTATTATCCCAGTCTTTTTTGTTTGCCCAGGTAGGTGTTGTTAGGGGAACGGTAATGGACAAAAACACGGAAGAACCACTGGTGGGGGCCAACATAATAGTTAAAGGTACAAGTATAGGTGCTGCAACGGATTTAGAAGGTAAATTCATTATTAGAAATATTCCAGTTGGAAGTCAAACATTAACAATATCATATATCGGATATAACTCAGTTAGTATCGATGTGAACATTATTGAGAACAGAAGTTTCGAAGAAAATTTTTATCTCGAGTACAAAACTATAGAGGGAGAAACAGTTACAATAACTGCTCAGGCAGAAGGGCAACTCGGAGCTATTAATCAACAGTTTAACTCAAATACTATAGCTAATGTGGTTGCCAGGGATCGTATTAAGGAACTCCCTGATGTTAATGCAGCAGAGACTATCGGTCGTTTGCCCGGTGTTTCTATAGAACGTTCAGGAGGTGAAGCTAACAAGATATCAATTAGAGGATTAGAGCCAAAGTATAATTCAGTAACAGTTAATGGTGTTCGCCTTCCTGCAACTGGAAGTGACGATAGGAGTATTGATCTTTCTCTGATTGCATCTAATATGCTGGATGGTATTACATTGAAAAAAGCAAATACACCGGATATGGATGCTGATGCACTTGGTGGCACAGTAGATTTAAGATTAAAAGAAGCACCGGTAGGACTTCAGTTTAGCGCTTCTGTGCAAGGCGGTTATAATCAGCTTCAGGATTATTATGGTAATTATGCACTTACCGGAAGTGTAAGTAACCGATTCCTGGATAATAGTCTTGGCGTTATTGCAAACCTTAATTTAGATGATTACAATCGTAGTGCAGATAAATTTCAGGGGGATTATAATCAAACAGGTGTAGCTCCTGATATTGTTGTCAAGCCTACAAATATAAGATTAAGAGCTGAGAACGTAACGCGCCGTCGTACTGGAGCAAGCATTCTTCTTGATTATCGAATTCCTTCAGGTAAAGTTATTGCCAATTCATTTTATAATCGTCTTAATAATGAATCCATCAACCGTATCAACGTGATGAATGTGGCAGAAAACAGGCATCAATATACACTTGAGAATAAAGATGATGTCACTTCAATTTTTACTGGTACTGTAGGTATTGAGCAGGATTTTAATTGGATAAAATATGATTTTACTGTTGCCAGAACTTCATCCTTGACTGATAACCCGGGAAATTATGAGTGGAATTTTATTCAGGAAAATGTTGCTTTTAATACAGGGGGTGTTTATGCCGGAATGGATCCGCATGAAATTCCTGCTCTTCAAACAATTGATACTTTGACTACAGGGCTTCGAAATGTCTTTATTCATAGTACCACACGAAAAGAAAATGAATCTTCATTCCAATTTAACACACAGCTCCCGTTTATGATTGGTTCGGATATTAAAGGATATGTTAAACTCGGAGGAAAATTCCGGTGGCTTGACAGACTGAATGATCAGGAAAAATGGGGATTGGATAATCTTCAGTATGGAGGTAGTGCATATCAAAATGCTTCAATAGTTGCTGCACTTAAATACTTAGCCGAACATTACCCGGATGATTGGAATTGGGAAAGTGATTCTGCACTCGCGAGAAACTATGCGGCTTTCCCTGTTTCCCGTTTTCTTTTAAATGAGCCAAGTCCGCATTTTCTAAATGGCGAGTATAATTTGGGATTTATGATTAATGAAAGAATATTACGGCAGTTTACAGATGCTTTCAAGAGTAATGCCGACCAATATCCAAATAACTGGCTTTCTTATTCTACAGGTACAGGTTATGGAGATTATGGCTCTGATGGTGGTGATTACGATGGTATTGAACGTTACCAGGCAGCTTATATAATGAGTGAACTTTCCTGGAATTTTTTTACACTTATTCCGGGAGTTCGTTATGAAAGAGATTATTCTGAATATAACGGACAACGTTTCAGAGGTGCTGGCAGTGCAGCCAGTGTAACTCCGCCGGATTATACAAAACTAAACAATGTAAGAGAAAACGAATTTTGGCTGCCTATAGTTCATTTAATAGTTAGTCCAGCCGATTGGTTGAAAATTCGTTTGGCAAGAACAGAAACTCTTACAAGACCAGATTATATTCAATATGCTCCTATTACCTCGATAGATATTTATGGCAATTATATCCGTGCTAACAACGCACTTTTGAAGCCCGCTAGATCTGTAAACCTGGATGCCTCTGTTCAAATCTATGAAAACTATACTGGGTTCTTTACCATTTCCGGCTTCCATAAAAGAATTGAAAACTTAATTTTTCAGGTTGGCTATCAACTGCGAGCGGGTGTTCCGACATTAGAAGGGTCAAATATACCTGATGATTGGCGTACTAATAATCCATACATGGATACTTATGTTAACAACCCTAACCCGGCATACTATAAAGGTTTTGAACTCGATTGGCAAACCCGGTTCTGGTATCTGCCATCTGTCCTGCAGGGTTTGGTACTAAATGTAAATTATACAAGAATTTTCTCTGAGATTGATAAGCAAATATATTCTACCCAACGAGTAATTACGGGCATTCCACCCAGATCAAGTTATATTGTCACAGATACTATAAGAACAAGCCGTATGCCTTATCAACCTGCACATATTCTCAATGTGACCTTTGGATATGATTTTAAAGACTTTTCTTTACGACTCTCTTATTTATATCAAAGCGATAAGACCGCCTGGATAGCAAATGATGCCGCATTAGATCAATCTACAGGAACTTACTATCGATGGGATTTAACTTTGCAGCAAAAACTGGACTGGGGTCTTCAGGTATATGCAAATTTAACTAATCTAAATAAAAGAGCAGACAGAAATTACAGAGGAAACGTAGAAACTAACGCTTCCTATACTGAGTACTACGGATTTACAATGGATTTAGGAATTCGATATAATTTACAGTAAGTAATTTAATTAACTAATCAATAATCAAAATTATTGGAGGACATCCTATGAAACCTAGTTACTTATTTATACTTCTTATACTTTTTGTGGGGTTTATTTTTCTTCCGGTAAAAAACATTCAGGCTCAGTCTGATACGTTGGATGTTGAATGGCTGGATGGAGGAGGTAATTTTATTCCCAATGCTCTTCGTTTAGCTATTGCAGCGGATACATCTGCAGATGGTTCGAGAGCTAACCCAAACCGTGTTTACAAATTAAGGAGAGGAGGATTTTACTGGAACGATGAAACAATTGAAAATCCCGGATGGCATCTAAGAATTGTAGGCGAAGATCCTGATCCTAACGATCCCAACGCTTTTCCTGCAGTATTACAACAGGTTGCCAGGGAGGATGGAACACTTAATGGTAGAATGATTACAGGAAATGGTTCTATTACTCTTAAAAATTTGTATATAATTGGTAGTGATGATGGCGGGGCACAAGGTTCTCTCTACCAACCGATACAAATAGATGCAAGCGATTCTCGCTTTGTAATTGATAACTGCGTATTTGAACGTAATAATTTTTCGATAATTGCCTGGACAGGTAAAAACAATGATATTTTTGTAACAAATAACATCTATCGAAATTTACTGGAATTTCCCCCTACACAAATGTGGACGGGGCGTGGTCTTTCAATTTGGGCAGATCAGGATACAGTTATTGTAGAGAATAATACTTTCTTTAATGTTGCTTTTACTGCTTTGCAAATAGAAAGCGGCATTGCAAACTATCTGAGATTTAACCACAACACTTTAGTAAATATAGGACGTGGCATAAACACAACACCCTGGCTGTATAAAGCATACTTCGCTAACAATTTAATTATTAATGGTTTTTGGGATGGCGAGGCTTCAGATAGAGATGAAATAGGTAATCCGAGCCGCGATCCGAGACAATATGCCAGTGGAATATTTGGCTTTAGTGATTTACCCTCTAAATATGGTCCTGAACTCGGGCGTAAAATTCTGTTTACACATACTGCTGCATGGAGAGATCCAATGTTCGATGCTTGGTATGCCGATACTATAAGAGCACAACCCTTTGTAGGCCCGGTGTTAAAAGAAGACTTTATAGATCCTTATGAAGGTGTTGTAGTAAGTGATACTACCTGGTTGGATAGTAGACCGGATTTCCCTACTTACCCAACTGAAAGCATATTCAACAATATGACTGCTTATATAACTGAAATTAGGGCATCTCAATATTATGGCGGTCCAACGCCTTCAACAACGTATTTTTGGATGTACCCTATGGATGGTGGTGACACATGTCATACCTGTCCAAGTTGGCCTGCAAATACACCAAGAGGTGTTCCTGAAAACTTTAGTTACACAACTGCAAGCCTAATGAATGCAGGTACAGATAATTTACCTCTGGGCGATTTAAACTGGTTTCCAACTCAAAAAGACCAGTTTGAAGCTAACAAAGATCAATATGTAGCCGATATTGAAGGAATGGTGGGCGGCGTAAGTGTTGGCGTAATTGGGTCAATAGAAGCTGAGAACACTACAATAGGCGGATCGGCAGTTGTTGAAAATTATGCCGGTGATTTACCGTACTTTGATATGGATGGTGGTGGTTTCATAGAATGGAAGTTTAACATGACTGAAGCTGCTACTGTTGATTTGGTAGTGAAAACCAGGAGTCAGGATGCTGTAAGAGGACAAAGACTAATCATGAATGGAACTAATATGCGTAATAATTCAGGTTACGGCGAATATTATTGGAGTGATTTGGCTCCAGTTGCTTGGAATGAATACACTATAACTGCTGCGGGGCTTATTGAAGGAGCCGCAGGTTTAAACTTACAGGCAGGAGAGAATACTTTTAGAATTGAACCTTCCTGGGGCTATCAGGAATTCCTTTCTGTTGATGTTGTAGTCGGTGGTTCAAATATAATTTCCTTAAATGCCAGTAATGTTACTACATATGACATTGTAGCTTTAATTAGTCCAGACCCGAATATATATGTTCCAAGCGGATTCAAATATGTAAATATGGGTGCGAATGGAACTATTTCTTTTTCAATTGATGCTGAAGCAGAAGGACCTTATGCTGTAACAATATTCTATCAGGCACCGAACGGTACAAAAGCAGGTCAGCTTCAAACAAATGGACAAACATTAGATATCTCGTTTGAAGGCGAGGCAGGAAATTCTGATGGTCTTAGTGTTTTCTCCGGTCAGTTTACGTTAGCAGCCGGGGCAAATAATGTAACCATATCTGCAGGCGAAGTATTACTTGATTGGATTCAACTGAACAAGATTATTACTTCTGTTACGGAACGCCCAGAGTTGCCTGACGGTTTCTCGCTATCGCAAAACTACCCGAATCCATTTAACCCCACGACAAAGATTAACTTTGATCTGGATAAAGCATCAAATGTAAGGTTAACAATCTATAATATTCTGGGTCAGAAAGTTGCTACAATTGTTGATACTTATATGAATGCAGGAGCGTATATTGTTAATTTTGATGCAAGCCGTCTGGCTTCAGGTGTTTACTTCTATAGTCTTGAAGCAGGCGACTATAAGTTCAATAAGAAAATGATGCTGCTTAAGTAAGTATTTATCCAAGGTGAGTAAATTCCAAAGGGTGATCTCAAAAAGATCACCCTTTTTTTTATTCATTTTCTCCGGAAATTTATTTTTCCCAATTATCCGTTCTAAATGATGAAGCCGGTAGTCCTTCTTTATTAAACAAAGTTGCTGTTGCAGTATTACTCCAGGCATACCTTACAGCAATAGGATTTTTTATTTCGGGGTTAAACAAAATCAATTGGTCGTTATCTATTTTTACTTCAGCATTTTTGAATACACTGTCAGTACCTGCAATCAAAAAATTGTTGTTGTCTTCTGATTGCTTTACAACCAGTTCATCACAATGATCAAAAGAAATAACGATCTTGTCTTTTTCAACTTTCATTGATTTATAAAGCGGGCCTGAGTAAGGAACGTTTTTATTATATGTTTTAGCTAACGCCCAGTCGGCGAGTCTTTTTCCAACATCCTGTTTATTAGAAGGATGAATATTTACGGGGTTACCAATATCCAGTGTAACAACCATTCCCGTATTTTGAACAGATAAGGATTTTAATTGAGACTCGCGGAGGAATTCAGAATGTGTTTCACTACCGTAATTATAAGGAGCAATCTGAACATAATAAAAAGGGAAATCGCCCAAACCCCATACTTCGCGCCAGTTTTTTATCATTAAGGGAAACAGGGTTGTATATTGTTCTGATCTGCCTGTGTTCGATTCTCCCTGGTACCAGATTGCGCCCCCAATTGAATAGGGAACTAAAGGATTTATCATTGCATTAAAAAGTGTAGTTGGTGTATTGGCGGAGAGACTAATTTTTATAAGTGGTCTCGAGTAATAATCCATCTTGTCTATATCAAAGGCATAAAACTTCTGGCCATGGTATTCAGCCACGGGTAAGTATTTCCATTTGCCGCTTAAGGATATACTTTCATCACTGTTAGTAGGATGTATTTTTAATTTTTCTATGTCTCCATATAATCCGCCCCCTCCTTGATTATCGAGTACTCTTACAGCAATTAAAATTTCTTTTGATAATAATTCTTTCGGAATATTATAAATTCTATCGTTTCTCCAGAAACCACTTTTTTCGTGGGCACCTATCAAAACCCCGTTTACATAGGTTCTATCCATATCATCTATCGGCCCGAGTTCAATAACAAGGTTTTGGTCTCTCCAGCTTTCGGGTATTTCGATTTTCTTTCTAAACCAAATAACCCCATCAAAATTTCCAACCTCGCTGGTTTCCCATAGTCTCGGAAGGTCTACCTCCCGCCACATACTATCTTTAAAATTAGTTGAAGAACATTTTTCATCATTAAAGTCAAGGTTCTCCCAGCTTGTTTCAAGAGGTTTATCTATATTAATAACCGGGTGGTCAGAGAGCCACACTTTATATTTTTGAATATCTCCTTTACTATTCTCTATATCAGCAAGAATAGGTTTGAAATCATCGATAGACTCAAGATATTCATTACTTGTCCATGATTCAGCAGGAGTTCCTCCCCAGCTCGAATGGATTAACCCAATGGGAATATTTAGTTTTTCTTGTAATCTTTTACCAAAGAAATATGCAGTAGCACTAAAACTTGCGATCGTTTGAGGATTGCATTCTTCCCATTTCCCGTCAACATTAAATTCTTTTTCAACAGAATAAGCGCGCGAAACACTAAAGAGCCTGATATTAGAATTGGAAGAATTTTTGATTTCTTCCTGTGAGTTCAAAATCAAATCATTAGGTGGCCAGCCCTGTAATGGCATCTCCATGTTTGATTGCCCGGAGCAAAGCCATACTTCGCCAATCAAAATATTTTTATAAATAATGGTTGAATCTCCTACTGTCAGGTTAACTTCGAAAGGACCTCCTGCAGACGGAGTTTTTATTTTTGCTAACCACGATCCGTCATCATTTACATTTGTTGTTGCCGATTCTCCCCAGCTTGCATTTATGTTTACTTTAATTCTCGGTTCAGCCTTTCCCCAGAAACTCGCAGTCGAGTTTTGCTGAAGAACCATATTGTCTGAAAAAATCGAAGGAATTTCCATTGTGGTCTTCTCAGTTGAATTAATGAGAGTTAAAAATGAAAAAATAACTGCAATAAGATTCATTGTTTACATCCTTTTTCTAATTAGTTTTATTCCCGGTATATTCAATTTCGGTTCTGCTTAACTGAACTCCTTTATTAAATAAGATTTTTATGTATTTCAAATTTACTGGAAATTCTTCACATGTATAAACGACTGGAGCAAAGAAACCATAGAAATTTTTATAGGGAGGAAATGTCTCCAATTTTGTTATTAGTGGAGAGAAATTTTCCAGTGATTCAGAAGCTAAGATTGTAACCCCACATGCTGAATTATCAGTAAAAGCAAATACTTTGAATAATGAAATATTTTTTGGAGAAATATAAATTATTGAAGCGCCTGAATCTGCTTTTAACCTGCTATTATCTTCTTTAGCTTTATTAATATCCTGGTAGTTTAAAAACTCAATATTTCCTTCATTCATAAGAATTTTAGAAGCGTCTGCCAATTCATCAACAATTTTTAATGAATTAACTCCTACAGGACCAGCCTCATTTGAAGGCTTAGATGTTCCGCTTTCATTCAGAGCAGTTATTCTGTAAAAATATTCATTGCCCAAAACTGCAGTAGTATCCATAAACAAAGGTTTGTATGCAATTTCCGCGTCGGAGATATTCGTAGCAATAGTAATCCAGTTATCGCTATTTGATTCTCTTCTTTCCACATTGTAAGATGAAGCACCGGTTGAACCCTGCCACGAAATATCGTAAACATCTGTTATTTCAAGTAAATGTGGGGCAGTTGGAATTTCTAAAGGTGGAATTTTCCTATCGTCAATTTCATAGGCTTTTGTTCTCATAAAATTGATAATATCTTTTTCGTTATAAATATCACCTGAAGAAAATCCCGGGAAGCGGTATGGACCTGAACCGGTATTCTCCCTGTGCATATAAAACCCACCGTTCCTGTTATGAAATCTTAGGCTCCATATCATAATTCCGGATACATCATTATTTATGACAGTATCAACAATAGCTTTTATATTCTCAGGAGAAGTCAAACCAAATTCACCAACGAAATATGGTTTTTTACCTTTCGATAAATCCTTATTCTTCAAAATATTTTTTATTGACTTATTAACTTCTGAATAATGATGAGTGGAAAGAACGTCTATATCAGGATTATTAATTGCTTCTTCGGATAAAATTTGTGAATGAGTTCCTTCAATAACAACATGATTATTGTCCATAGTTTTAATATACCGTGCAATTTCGGCATTCCATGAAAAAGGGCATTCAAGTTCATTACCTGTTTCCCATCCAAACAAAGCTTTATCTTCTTTATATAAAACTCCGGTGTAAGTATTTTTTCTGTTAACCATGAACTCAACAGTCTTCTTAAAATCCGATATCAATTGTGGATCAGTCCAGAACTCTTCTTTTTTCTTACCCCGGAATGCTGCATATTCAAGCGGACCGCCCCACCACCACCAGTTATCAACAAGAGGAATAATTACTCTTACCCCGACTTCATTTGCAATTTGCATTACTTTATCTAAAGCTTTGAATGCATCTTCATTAAAGATACCCGGAGCTTCAACGTGACGTATGATTTTTTTTGACTCGCCCTGTTTTCGTACAGATAAAACATATATTCTTGCAACTTTACCGCCCAGTTGCTTTATTGACTCAAGTGCATCTCTTATTTCAAATTCATCGGGAAGACGCCACGGATTTGAAGAATCGAACGCGAGGTAGTCTTCTATATAATGAAGATTTGGAATGTTGAATGAAACAAATCGGAACTCTTTCTCCCCATCCATTAGTTTGTCTTTATTGGTTGATATAAAGTTTGCAAATCTGCTTGATGAACAACTGGTTAAAGCAACGCTCAGAGGTATGACTATGAGAAGAAGAAATCTTCTGGTTACTCTTTTAAGGATTTGAAAAAAAGGTTTAGTGATTGTCAAAGTACTATTAAAAGGATTGGTTTAATAACTCGTGAACAACCATATTTAACTGCACAAAACTCTTAAATTATACCGACTTGTGCAACTCTTATCTTCTGACTTATCTTATTTATACTTTATTATTTCTCTATCCAAGTTCGACTTCAACATTATGTTCTTTTCCATCATTAAGATCAGATATCATATTGCCTATTATAAGTTTTCCGTCAAGGTATAGACTTTTCACGCCTTTATTAATGTTCTTCGGATTACTGACTATAATATTGTATGTACAGCTTTTGTATTTACGAACAACTTTGAATTGTTTCCAATTTTTGGGTATGCAAGGATCTACTATTAATCCTTTGTAATCCGGGCGAATGCCTAAAATATATTGGGAAAGAGTTACAAAAGACCAAGCAACAGTGCCCGTTAGCCAGGAATTCTTGCCTTCTCCAGGAGTTTGAGAATCTCTTCCCGCTGTCATCTGGCTATAAACATAAGGTTCGGAACGATAAATATCTATTTGTTCTTCTTTGGATGGAGGGCATATACTTTTATAGTATTCCATTGCCCGGTCACCCCTGCCAATCATTGTCTCAGCAATTTGTATCCATGTATTATTATGTGTAAAAATTCCGGCATTCTCTTTATAGCCGGGGGGGTAAGAACTGACTTCACCTAAATTAAGGTAATATCTCTGGAAAGCAGGTTGTTGTAAAATTATACCGTTAGGAGTTGCCAAGTGTTTGTTCACACTATCAAGAGCTTTTATAGCATAACCGTTTTCAAATCCTACACCACCTAAAATGCACCAGCCCTGGCTCTCTATAAAAATCTTACCTTCTTCATTTTCTTTTGAACCGATTTTCTTTCCGTAGGCATCATAAGCTCTTAGAAACCACTCACCATCCCAGGCGTGCTTATAAATTGTTTGTCTCATATTTTCAACTTGCTCCAGGTAATACTTAGCTTGCTCTTCCTGCTTAATATTTTGTAAAAGATTAGCCATCTCGCCGCAAGTCTTGCAAAATAAACCTGCAATCATTACAGATTCTGCAATATTATTATTTTCAATATGACCGGCTAATTGAAAACTCTCGCCCGGAGTTGTAGAAAAACAATTGAGATTAAGACAATCATTCCAGTCAGCGTGCCCAATTAAAGGTAATCCATGAGGACCGAGATTATTTAAAGTATATTTTAATGAAATATGTAAATGATCGAGCAAAGTAGAAGCCTCTCCAGAACTCTCCGCGAAGGAAAGGGTTGGGGATAGACCGTCAGCAAAACCTGTTTTTTCATCTAAGATACTGAAGTCACCTGTTTCTTTTAAATACGTTATAACTGATAAAATTAACCACAATGGATCATCGTTAAATCCGCCGCCAATATCGGAATTGCCTTTTTTAGTTAAAGGTTGATATTGATGAAAACAAGTTCCGTCGGAAAGTTGTGTTGATGCAATATCGAGCAGACGCTGGCGTGCCCTGGCTGGGATAATATGAACAAACCCAAGGACATCCTGGTTACTATCACGATAACCCATTCCGCGTCCTATACCTGATTCGTATAAAGAAGTGGAGCGCGACATGTTGAAGGTAACCATACATTGATACTGGTTCCAGATATTTGCAACACGGTTTATTATAGGATCAGGCGTATCAACCTGATATGACGAAAGAAGATTATCCCAATATTTTTTATGAGCATCAAAAGCATTCAAAACAGCAGGGGAGTTTGAGTATTTTGATTTTACATTTTCAAACTCATCTTTCCTGATTTTACCATTGTCAAGAAACTTTTTGTCATCCGGATTTTCTGCGTAGCCTAATAGGAAGTTAATATCTTTCGATTCCCCGGCTTTTATTTCAATATCTATTTGATGAACTCCAATTGGCAGCCAGCCGTATGCAATACTGTTTTTACAATTTCCATCTAAAACAGAACAAGGCGTATCCAAACCATTATGAACACCGATGAATGCATCGCGGCTTGAATCGAAACCTGAAACCGGTACACTCGAGAAAAAATAAGCATAGTGATTTCTTCGTTCCCTGTATTCTGTTTTGTGAAAAATAGTTCCATTCTCGATTTCTACTTGTCCTGTTGAATAGTTTCTTTGGAAATTTGTCATATCATCGTAAGCTTCCCATAAGCACCATTCGATATAACTCCACAACCTGATATTCTTTGTTTTTTTTGAATGGTTTTTTATTTGAACATGCCAGATTTCATTTCTGGCATTTAATGGAATGAAGTAAAGAACCGAAACTTCAAGTTCATTCTTTACACCGGTTATTTTGGTATATCCCATGCCGTGACGGCATTCATATTTATCAAGCGGTACACGCATCGGTTTCCACATGGGGTTCCATAAAGAATTTCCATCTTTTATGTACAGGTAACGACCGTTGCTGTCCATCGGAATATTGTTATAACGGTAACGTGTTAAACGGCGTAAGCGGGCGTCCTGGTAAAAACAATATCCTCCGGCAGTATTGGAAATTATACCGAAGAAATTTTCTGTGCCAAGATAATTAATCCAGGGTAGGGGGGTGTCGGGGCGATTTATTACATATTCTTTTTGATCATCGTCAAAAAATCCATAACTCATGTTCAACCTTCCTTAGTTTAATAAAATTGCTTTCTTATAATTATTTTTGTTTTCGAAGAAGAGACGATAAAAATATACTCCGCTCGAAACTTTTATTCCTTTATCAGAACTTCCATCCCAGCTTACTTTATAATTGCCTTTCGTTTCAAAGCCACGCTTTAATGTTTTTATTTTTCGTCCATTTAAATCGAGCACATCAAGAATAACCTGCCCGTTATTTTGTAACTCGTATTCAATTGTAGTAATGGGATTAAAGGGGTTAGGATAGTTCTGGTATAATTTGAAATTCTTAGGCAATTCTCTCAAATCTCCAATACCAGTGTTAGTAGTATCATTAAAAAATATTATCTTATCTCTAATTAAAGATCCTGATTCAGTAAGATCAGATTCAGACCAGCCGCCGTTTGAAGATACCCCCGGCATTAAAGCAGCCGATGTTTCAACTTTATCCGCTATAGACCAATTACACCAGCTTATTTTATTTGTCTCCATAAAATTCATCCAGCTTTCCACTTCAGTATAATCGATTGGTCCATCTCCTGTTGATTCGCAAGTGCCGAATTCACTTACAAAAAGAGCAATACCATTATTAAGAGCAGTTGAGGCTTTGTTTCTTAATGATTGTTTATGAGTTGCTGCGTAGAAATGAAGCGCATAAGCAATATTGTCAAATTCCAGTGGGCTTTGTGATGCTATATCAACATCCTGTGACCAAGTTGAAGTTCCTACAATAATAATATTATCGGGATCGATTGCTCTTATGCTATCTACAACTGCTTCGGCATAAGGTTTAATAACATTCGTCCAGGAAACCTGGGTAGGTTCATTGTAAATCTCATAAATTAAATTTGGATATTCTCCATATTGTTCAGCTATCTCTGTAAAAAAATCAATTGCTTCCTGTTGATGATTATGTGCATTATGATCATGCCAGTCAACAATAACATAAATGCCTAAATCAATACAGGCATCTATAACAGCTGTAATTTTATTTTTTTCTATGGTCGGGTTTTGAAGATAACCGCCAGATTCTATTCCCATAGATGCCCGAACTACAGTGCACATCCAATCATCTTTTAACCATTCGACACAGTCATAATTGTAAAACCTTCCCATCCATTGACTCCAAAAAAGGCACATTCCTCTTAAAGATACAGGATTGCTATTTTTATCAACTATTTTATTCCCCTCCACCCGAAGTTGACCATATCTTTCAACGACTGTCGTGTCAGTTTCAATCGAATTTTTTGAAAAGACTAACGTATTCGAGATGAAAAAAATAAATGTGAGAAAGATTAAACAGTATTTCTTTAGAAGAATACTTAATTGAAATTTCATTCTTTTTATTTTAAAAGCATAAGGTTTAGTCATTCTATTTCCTTTCCAAAATTGTTTAGCTATTTCTCACTTGATAAAGGTTTTCTCCCCGACTGTTTCTCATACAAAATTTGTAATTGTTCAGATTGCGGATCATCATTTCCCTTAATTCTTATGAAATCATTCATTGCTACTTTTGCGTTAGGAAAATCTTTTTTCATTAAATATAACAAACACAGATTATAAGACAATGAAGGATCGTCCTTGATTTCTTTAGATGCTTTTTCCAGGTAAATTGAAGAGTTAGGATTGTTTTGCCTTAATAATATTTTCCCGATAAGAAGATTTGAATAAGCTGTTTCCTGTATTGAATTTGCTTCAGTTAAAATGGCAAGTGCCTCCGATAATTGCCCGTTTCTTCTTAACCTTTCAGCCTTTTCAATATAAGGTTTTATTTTTTCAGGAATTAAAATTATCAATGGTTTGTTCCCACCACTGCCGCTAAAACCGGGTTCTGATTTTTTGATGGAAGCTAATATTTTTTCTGCTTCATAATTATTTCCTGATGCTATCAGAATCTTATATTTCAATTTTTCAGAAAGCAGGTTGTTAGATTCGTTCTGAGGAAGCTTTTGAAGCTTATTGACACTTGACAAAGCTTCATCGTATTTACCCTGCATATAATATGAGTTACTAAGAATAAACTGGGCGAAAGCACTAGTATCGGGGTTAGGTGATTCCTTCAGTATATTTATACAATTACCATAGTTTTTGGCTTTAAATGATAAATTGGCGGCACTATAAAAATATGAAGCAGTCATAGGATACATATATGCCAACGACAAATATTCATCTGATGCTTTCTTCAATTCGCCTTTAGATTCGTAAAACTTTGCCAGATTTTTATGGGCATTTTCTATGCTCGCATCAGAGTATTTTACAGTCATAAATGCGAGAGAATCTACTATACCGTTTGGCTTATAAGTAAACTTAAAATTGTTTACGGTAGTATCGGGTTTGAAAGGCCATCCGGCTTTTAAGTGTTTAATTCTTATTTCTGCTATCATGCTGTCGAGTTCCGTATAACCCCAATTGGCTTTGTAATATGACCATGGTTTAATATTCAGTGAATCCCACTCATTACCGATCATTTTATATTCTCTCAATCCATTAAAAAAGCCTTCTGCCATCAGGAAATGTCCGTCAATATTAGCGTGTAAATGTTCAGCCATTAAATTGTTTCCGATAAGACCACCGGGAGAATTTTTTTCAAAAAGTGATTTTAATGAAATATGGTAAAGATTAAATGAATCAGCGAGATCAGAAATTATTTTATTGATACTTTCAGGTGCCCTGAATCTGATAGCATCAAGATCTTTTGCTCTAACATAATTTTCTTTAGCTATTCCAAATAATGAATCCGCTTCAAATCTTTTAGCCATTGAATAAATTGAATCTGCCGGGGGGTTGTCTTCATATTTTAATGAATAAAATGGCGGGAGATCTTTAATGTTGCTTACAAGATCGCTGATAATTACAGCTACTTTTGCTTTTTTTAATTTTGTAAATAGACGGCTCATATTATCTCTGAACTGGCTTAATCCTTCATTATACATTTCTGAATTATATGGTATAATGTTCTTACCGACCATTTGCTGCATTAATGTTTCTTTAGCTTCGTTTTGATTAGGCGGATGAATTAGTTTGAAAAAACCGCCAATCACATTTCGAAGAAGCTGGTAAGTTCTGAAATGGATAAAATATAGATGTAACTTTTTTAACCATACAGCAATTTCACCGTTTTCCATCGATGCAACACCCAACGCACCGTAATATTCATTGTGACCAGTATAAATTAATACCGCATCCGGTTTTTGCTTCAATAGTTCATCGGTAAAGTCCAGTAATGTATAACTGTTTATGGCAGTCATACCGAGATTGACTACTTCAATTTTATGATTAGGAAAAACATCCTTGAGGCGCCTCTGCAAAATTCTTGAGAAAGCGAGATTTGCATCGTACGGAAAACCCTGTACGGAAGATTCTCCCAAAATAAATAGCCGGTAACCATTAACAGGTTTTTCTTTTAGGAAAAAGTCATTTAATGGAGTAGTTTCCTCAACTTTAGTAAAGTATCTTTTGCCTACATTTTGATTTATTGTTAAATAATCCGGGTTTGAAGCTGGGATGAAAAGGCTTAAGTTATCTCCATATGAAAACAACCTTAGGGAAAATTCCAGTATCCCTACTAAAAAAAGTGGAGTTGATATTAATACAGAATAAAAAAATATTTTCTTTTTAATTTCAATCTTCACGTTGCTTAATTTTGCTCTGTTCTCTGATTTGGTTTGACTTTATTTTTTTTCATCATTGATAATGTACGAAGTTTATTGAGGTAAACCATATATTTAGAGTTTGGAGATAAATCCTGTAAACGGTTGAAATATTCTTCACCTTTATCCCATTGATTATCCAGATAAAATGCACGGCTTAAATTGAATACAACCTGAGGGTCTAGTAAATCTGCTTTACTTAAATATGAAATGGCTTCTTTATAGTTATTGTTCATTAAAGCGATCTGGCCGACCCATTTATTAGCGAATGGATTTTCTTTATACTTTAACGATCTTTTTAATAGCTGCGAAGCCCTACCGTATTCCTCTTTTTTTATCAGAACCTTAGCTGCTTTTTCATAAAAGTCAACTTCATACGGAATGGATGTAATTAAAGCATTATACTCAGCAAAGGCTTTATCAAAATTGCTTTGTCTTTCATAATATTCTCCCAGTTCCATATGTATAGACAGCAGGTTGTAATGCTTGTTTTGAAATACTTTGAATGCGATTTCCTCCAAACGATTAGCTGGACTGAAGGTTTGAATAAACCTGTTTGGTACTGATTTGGGATGAAAAGGCCAGCCTCCTTTTAAATGACGAATTTCAAGGTCAGCGTAAATACTATCCAGTTCAGTAATACCATAATTTTTTTCTTTGTTTATGTCATACTCGCCCCACTCAGCTGATATCATCTTATTTTTTTTCATAGTATCGTAAAAGTCTTTTGCAATTAAAAAATAGCCATCTTTGTTGGGATGAAGATGCTCAAGCATTAATTCTTTACCAATTAAACCATTAGGGGATTCATTTTCAAAATATAATTTCAATAATACCACAGGAAGTGAATATTTGTCGCCTAAATTTTTTATGACTGCATTAAAATCTTCCGGTGCACGGAAACGTAATGCATCATAGTCCTTTGCTTTGTAATAATTTTCTTTCGCTTTTTCAAATTTCCCGTTTGCTTCCTGGCTTCGTGCTAAATTGAAAAATAATTCCGCAGAATTTCCATCTTTGTCTTTAACAGAAATAAAAGGTTCCTGGTCATGTAAATTACTGACGAGTTCACTTAGAACAACCTTAATATCTTTATCAACTGCCTTCTGAATTATGGCTTCTATATTTTCTTCAAATTGTTTTTTCCCTTTTTCATACAGATTACTGCCGTAAGGTATTGTCTGTTCTGCAACTATACGTTCCATTAATGTAGCGGAAGGGTCGGATTCATTTTCTTTATAGAATAGATTACTGAACTGTGTTTTCGCCCATCCCAAAAAGTTACGTAAGAGAATAAAAGTCTTAAAATACTGCAGCTTTAAATAGGAATTTATTAACCATCGCCAATTACCGAGTGACTGTGCAGAACCAACACCCAGCGCTCCATAGTATTCATTATGACCGGTGTAAATAAGAATAGCATCCGGCGATTGCTCAATAATTTCATCAACCAGATCAAGCAACGTATAACTGTTTATTGCTGCTATCGAAACATTAATTACTTCGATGTTTTTTTGGGGGAAAGTATTTGAAAGTCCTCTTTGCAGAATATTTGGAAATGAAGCGTTATTGCTATAAGGGAAGCCTGCAGCGCTCGACTCGCCAAGGACAAAAATTCTATACCCATTTTTCGGTTTTAATTTATTAAAAAGCTGCAGCGGCGGCGTAGGTACATTTGATTGTGTATAAAAATATCTGTGTGCGAATTCAGGATTACACCTTATGTAATTTTCATATCCTGGAGGACCATCTATGAAAAGATCTAAGTTCCCTCCATAGTTAAAAATACGCAGACTTATTTCTAAAATAGAAAAAATAAGAAATGGTAATGAAATTGTAGCAATCCAGAAAATTCTTTTTTTTGCAGTTGATAAGTTTGGTTTAGGCGGATTAATGACAGCTTTTTTTTTCTTTCTCTTGTCCTTCATCTGTATTTACAAAATAATACAAAATACATCCGGAATTTGCAATTTATTTTTTAAAATTCCTTGTACAGGGATTTAAATTTCCATTTATGTGTTATAAACAATCCTCGAAGAATTCCTTAATTTGAATCTGAATTCAAAAAGGGAGCTTTAGTTTCCGGACTCACAATTTTTATTTCACTTTTACTTTCCCCATAGGTTTCTTCAAGTTTATTCCACCAGTTAAGCTTTAATATAATTGAAGTCAATATCAAAACTCCAACGCAAATTACTAAAGAAGTAAATTCTCGTATTACCAAAAATACAGGGGTTGCCATCAGTGTTATCTGCCAGATTATTCCAACAAAAACGTTGGACATATCGCGCTTGAAATTTTTGTTTGAAACAAATTGTGGATCAGCTTTAATAACTTTTTCATAAATTGGTTTCCAAAACCCCCAGGGACGAACAGTGCAGTAAAATTTCATCAGTACTTCATCGCTTTCAGGTTTGGTCATCAATGTAGCAATAAAACATCCCACAATTGAATTGAAGAAGATTATCGGGAATGAATTCATACTCGGGTTGGCAGGTAAAGGCCAGTCATTTAAGAACGGAATTAAATTTAAGTTCTCAAGAGTAAGCAAAATCAGTGAAGTGGCGATGCCTGAAACCATTCCCCAGAAATACCCGTAACCGTTGAATCGCCACCAATACCATTTTAAAACATTTGCGGCAGTATAGCCACCCCATAAAGATGCAACTAACCACAACGCAATCTGGTTTATTGATTCGACTAAAAATCCGGTTGAAATACCTACAACTACAACAGCAACTGAAGCAATATAACTTATGTGAACATATTTTTTTGGATCGGCATTAGGGTTGATATATCGCTTGTATATATCATTCACGATATATGCAGGTGCTGCGTTAACAGTTGCGGCAAAATTGCTCATAAAGGCGGCAATAAATCCAGCCATCAAAAGTCCGAGCAAACCGACAGGGACATAGTGAGCCAGAACTTCGGGTAGTATTGCTTCAAAATCCGGGGTAGTAATTGATGTTTTATATAAAGCATCGAAACTTGTAAGTGCAAGTATGGCTAAACCTGCAGCCATAAAATAACGTGTAGGATTTAAAACAACACTAACCAGTGAATTCATTTTAGCAGCTTCAACCGGGCTACGCGTAGATAAAATACGCTGCATATCATAGTTTGGTGCCGGACCAGCTGTTGCCACAAATAATCCTTTAAATAGCATCATTCCAAAAAATAATCCAAAGAGTGAGTAACCGTCGTTTTCTATCCATTGATTAAAGGCTGTTACTTTTGTAGCAACTGAAGATTGTACTGTTGTCCAGTCTAAATTTAAATTCCAATTGAAAGCCATGCTTTTCCAGCCTTCAGGTATTACACTGTTTATCATTTCGGGAGACACGTGATACATAGCTATTATTCCTATCGCAATTGCAGATACAGAAAGAATACAATATTGTACTACTTCAGTTGCCACAACACTCATCATACCGCCTTTTACAACATATAAAGTTGTAATAGCCATAAGGATAAGAGCATAAAGATTAGCATTAATCTGCGGGTATTGAGCTAATGTATCAGGACTTGTTACTAAAGCCGGAAGAAACGCCGCTGCAAATTTTCCAACTCCCTTGAATCCATAAGAAAGAAAACCAATTACACTAATGATCGCAAAAATTACTACGATAAAATGGGAAAGAGTAGCTCCTCTTCCGGTTCCGAAACGGGTTTTCATCCATTCGGCTCCTGTCATTACATTCGATCGTCGCAGCCACGGTGATAAGTAAACCATCAGGAATATCTGGTTAAAGACAGGCCATATCCAGGGTATCCACATGCTCTTTAATCCATAAACAGCAAGCCAGTAAACAATAAGCATTGTTCCTGCTATATCGAACATGCCCGATGCGTCTGATACACCGAGAAACCAAAAAGGAATTTTGTTACCGCCAAGGAAGTAATTATGAATATTCTTAGAAGCTCTCTTTGAAATATAAAACCCGATAAAAATAGTGGTGGCTAGATATAGAAGGATAATTCCCACATCAACAATATGAAGATTCATTTTTAGGAGCTCCGAGTTGCAGTAGTTAATAAAAAGCGTTTGTGGTCAAAACCACAAACGCTTTAGGTTTCAGCTAATTACTTAAGTAACATCATCTTTTTAGTGATAGAAGTATTTCCTGTAGTCACTCTGTAGAGATATACACCACTTGGTAAATTACCTGCATTAAAATCAACTTCATAAGTACTTGTAGAAAGTTGTTCATTTACGAGTGTGGCAACTTCCTCTCCAAGCAGGTTAAATACTTTTAGAGTAACCAAACCGGGTTCAGTAACACTGAAAGTTATTTTTGTACCTGGGTTGAACGGATTAGGATAGTTTTGAGAAAGCTCGAATTTTGTTGGAACCGGTGATGGTTTTTCTCTAACTCCAACAGTAACCTCTCCGCCAAGCCTTGCAGTTCCCCAAATGCTGGCATCTGTCCAGGAGTTGTTGGATAAATTCCACCATTTCTCCATACTTCCACGGGCGCCGGCATCATCTGCATCAGATTCATCCTGCTGCAGTTCGAATCCTAATAAAGAACCCTCTGTAGCAGGAATGCCAACATTCTCAAGAGGGATCTTCAACTCTAAATACCAGCCGCCTTCTTCTTTATTGACAATTTTGAATTCAACGCCTGTAAGATCTACAGAAGCATCAAAGCCGAGTCCATCTACTGTATCAGCTTCAAAACCAATGAATTCGTGAGGTATAGTTATCTGATGATCATCCGGGCATCTTCCGCCTCCAGGATCGCATCCAGTATTATCTGGCACTTTGCTATTATCGGAATCGATATAAATCTCAACTGCATCTTTATTCCAGGTTTGTCCTACAACAGTGGGGTTATCCTGTATATCGTCATCTACAACATCTATGAAATAATAAATATTATTATCATCCCATAGAACATATGCTGTTAAAAGGGCATCATCTATGTTGTCCGGTTCAGTACCGGTTGGAGGATCTCCTACTCTGAATTCATTCATAGTAGCAGGATTGGCACCCCAGTAAACAGGATCCATTACTCCATCTATCGTTATAGTTGTACCAGCCGGAACTTTTCCAATTTCGTACGCTTCATCTACAACCCTTCCACTAAGAACAGCGGTTCCCCAAATACTGGCATCTGTCCATGAGTTGTTGCTTTCATTCCACCATTTAGACATATCACCGCGTGCACCTGCGTGATCTGCATCCGATTCATCCTGCTGCAGTTCCCAGCCAATCAGTGAACCCTCAATTGCGGGTACGCCGAGATTTTCAAGAGGGAGTTTCACTTCTACCAGCCAGCCGCCTAAACCGGCTTCACCATCAACTTCGGCAATTTTGAATTCAATACCCGTAAGATCTACGGAAGCGTCTAAACCAATACCATCTACTGTATCAGCTTCAATATCTATAAATTCATGAGGTATAGTCATCTGATGGTCATCCGGGCATCTTCCGCCGCCAGGATCGCATCCGGTGTTATCTGCAACTTTGCTGTTATCGCCATCAATATAAATCTCAACGGCATCTTTATTCCAGGTTTGTCCTACAACAGTGGGATTATCCTGGATATCGTCATCCTGTGTATAGAACAATATGTATAGATTATCATCATCCCACAATGCTTTGCTCATTCCTGTAAGATCGGTGCGATCATCAGGCGGAGTTGCGTCATTATCAACAACATATGTCCTTTGGAAATTCCAGTCAAGGGTTTTCCAAACGTCATCAATTACTCCATCAATTACAGGAGCAACTGTTGTTTTAGGGATCTGATATATGCTGTCTGAAACTACTTTCGACAACTGGGCTTGAGCAGTACCAGCAACAAAAACCAGACAAGATATCAATAGTAAGGTTTTTCTGACTGTCATGTCTACCTCCTAATTAGTTTAAATAATTTGAATTAAGATGATTTAGAACATTTAGAAAATATTTATAATTTTTCTAAGAACCTCCTTTCTCTAACGATGCCTTTTAAGTAATAAACAATATTTATTATTGTAAAAATTTTCTCCCCTGATAGGGAGCTCCGTTTTTATCTAATGCCATTCTGAAAACTCTGCCTGAAGCGTATGGTGACCTTGTAACTCTAACTCCATCAGGGCCTAATATCGAGCTTATTAAATAAAGATATCTGTCTCTACCCCAAACCAGTAAATCAACAGAGTTTGGCAGGATATTTTCATAATAATAGGGAGTAATCGAACCATCGTTCTCTCTGAAAAATATCGAATGAGTCGGATGGTTTCTTAAACAAAGGTAGATACTTCCATTTTCATCTATAGTAAATGAGCTTATATAAGTACTACTGAGATCCGGTATACTGTTAAGGTTTACTATAGATTCCTTTCCACTTAACGATCCATCAGGGTTAATCTGGCTTCGCCATATATTAAGAGTATCTGCAATATACAGATAGCCGTTATTACTTTCGTAATACGTTCGAATGCCAATAAGATTCGGAGTTCCTTCGTAGCCGAGATTTTGAGAAGTGGTGCCATCACTTAAATTTGTCATAAAAACTCCCTCGCTGCCGGCTGTATATACATTACCGTTTTCATCAACATCTAGTTTACTAACTGCCGCCGGTAGTGTGTCAACCGCTTCGGGCCTTATTGTACCAGTAACAACTGAATCGACACGCTGCCTGTAAATAGTAGTTGTTCCATTAGCCACATAAAGGTTGTAACCTATCTGCCCGGGTCCAAATTTTGCATCTGTAATTATGCTAAAAGCAGATGAAGGAGAGAAATTTCCTGTCATTTGAGTTAAAGAAACACCGGAAGGATCATTTCTCCAAACTGATCTGCTGGATGTAGAAGCAGTTATTAAATAAATATTATCATCGTTGTCAAAATCAACGGCAGTAATAGGATAACTACTGAAAGCTGTACCGTAGTCTCCAACAGTTTCTCCAGGTGACTCAACCATATACTCAGCGTTAGCTGATGTATCGATAGCTTTCGGAGCTGTAACACTGATATAAATTTTTGTATCGTAATTACTATTAGGCAATTGAGGTCTATATACTACGATTGTCTGATCCCCGATTATTTCTTTAATAACTGCCTGTCTGCCTCCTACATAAACCCAATCTGTATCCGAACCATTCTTCACTCCCAGATTTTGACCTGAAATAGTAATCTCTCTTACACCGCCTAATGCTATCCCTTCGGGCGTAACTCCTGTAATAGTCGGATTGCTGGTTCTTTGGAATGAAGGCTCATATATTATACCCGGTTCCTCGAAATTGACACAGCTATTCAGAGTAATGATAGTACAAAAAATTAAACTACAGTGTAGAACTATTTTGTATATTCCGGAAGTTTTAACTGAATGAATTAATGTGTTACTGTTTTTCATGTTTATACCCTTTATTCTATAACAATGAAAGACGTGCTGTAAATCTTTGAACTTCGTTAAACACTCCGAAAGGAGTATAAGCATAATCAAATTCAACTCCGAAGTAAGATACACCCGCTCCAAATGTGAAATCATTTTCATCATTTCCGCCAATATAGCCGCCTCTTAGGGAAAATGCGTCAAAGACTTTATATTCTAATCCTATTTTTATCTGTTCCGGATGAGACCGTGGATGAGTCCAGTCAACAGATAACATCAAATCCTGATTTATAGCCGGCATATCGAAGAAATCAAAAACATTCGCAGAAATACCGATTGTGAAAAGTAAAGGTAGCTGGAAACCTTCTTCTTCATATTTTATTTCCTTCGAAAAATTTGTTACCGACATTCCAAATGCAATGCTCTTAATGCCGGTTTTATAAATAGTACCGAAATCAAATGCAACGGCATCTGCTTTATTCTTCTTTGATGTTACATCTCCTTCTTCAGTCATAAAAGAGCTTTCACCAAGTTCCTGGCGTGCATATTTAATCTGGGCACCTACGCCAAACTGCTGGCTGATCATTTTAGCATACCCAACTCCTATTGCAAAAGCCGAGGGACTGAAAATTTCCGTTTCGGAATAACCATTTGGATTAGTTCTGTCGACAACAGTTCCTTCCAGATCGCCATAATCAACCGATTGAAAGCTTAAACCAATTGTGCCATAATCGCCGGAGTAAGGTGAGAGTATAAAACTTGCCGATAGGTAATTAATATCCGCTATCCATTTATTTATACTAAAAGTAGCACCGAGCAAATTCGGCATTTCAGCCATAGAAGCCGGGTTGTGAGCCATAGCCCCTGAAAAGCCAGACAAAGAATTTACAGCATCACCCATCGCGCTGGATTTTGCATCGGAGGATATACTTAGAAAATTAAAGCCCGTCTGAGCTAATTTTGTCTGGCTGAATGATGTGGATGCAGCCAATCCCAGAACTAAAGCTGTTAAGTATAATTTATGTAAGCATTTCACTTTTTATTCTCCTTTTCAATACACACTCTTTTGATAGTTACCTGCCTGTGTTTCGTTCAGGTCAGGGGTTAAAAATTATCTTATTATTACAAATTTTTTGAAAATACTATCACCTTTTCGATAGAGAAACTCGCCTGTGATATCATCACTATAATCTTCAGTAACTTCAAAATAGGCAATGTATAACCCGCTAACTACAATTTGCCTTGAAGAGGTGAGGGAATGCCAGTAATCATCCCCGCTGCCATTGGTGTGCTCAATGGTCTCTATTAAGTCGCCTGTTTCGGTATAAATTTTTATTCTACAAACTGGTGGAAGATTATAAAAAGCTAATCTATCTAGTGTAGTTTGGTCATTCTCACCAAACTGTATGTTTCTTGCTTTCAGATTGTATGGGTTAGGAACTATTCTAATTTCCGAAAGTTTATAGCTTCTTTCTTCAGTAGGAGAAATAACTTTTACTTCAATAGTGCCAAGTGGGGCCTTAATAAATCTCAATGTATCGAAAGTGACACTGTATGAGGCAGGAATTTGTTTAACACCGTTTACGTTTATTGATAAGCCGTGTATAACAGTACCACTGGTGTCTGCAACAGACATAGGTAAAATAAACTCAGTTGTTAAACCATCACCTGTATAAAAAGTATCTCGTGCAACCGTTGTTAATGTAACACCTGCCGGCCTGGTCAAGTACGCCGGATTGGAGGTCATTGTATAATATTTGCTGCTAACAAGGGGAACTCCAGGCTCAATATCATTCGTTGAACCATTATCTTTTGTTTGTACATAGTAGTAATAATTAAATCCACGGATTGCATTTTTGTCATCATAAGAATTTACAACATTATTTTTGCTGCATTCAAAAATTTGCGTAAATACTGTATCATTTCGTCCTTCGGCTCTATATACTCTGTATCCATCAAAATTTGGCCAGGATTCTGCGTTGCTAGACCAGGAAAGTCTTATTCTGTCTCCTCCAGAATTAACCTCAAAATTATCCGGTGGTGGTGGTGGCTGTTGTATATTGTAGTTGTTGTTATAGGTTGCAATTGCTCTCCTGAAAGACTGGAACAAAGAATCTTTACCAGAAAATACCCATGCGTTTTTGTATTCATCGCGATCTGTAGTAGTAGTTCCATTTTTATAACCCTGTGGCAAAACAAATTCTGAAGTGTTATTAGTGAACCAATTTTCGGCAACCTCTAAAATTTTATTGCGGCTGATCCCTGCAACGACGTCTGCAACTACTATACGCACACTATCTCCAGGGGCGAGATCATAAGTACCGAAACCCTGAGTTGCAATAGAGCCTCCTGGATCAGTACCAAATGTATTAGCATAAGCATTTGGCCAGCCTGTTACAGGGTCTTTTCCAACTTGTTCAGCCAGAGTTTGATTGGGATGTCCGGCGGTCATATACTCGAGGTATTTCCTCGTCATAGTAGCCTGGTTATATTGAAAGCCTGGGGAATTAGTTATATCTCTTGTAGCATCGGCGCCTACAGATACTGTTGAAATAAGTTTGGATTTGTCATGCGTCGTATCACCCGGTGCTTTATCTGCATGCAGTAAAACAATTCCGGAAAATTGAGTTCCTGCAAGAGTCAATACGTTTGTAGCTCTTGGACCTGGAAGTCCAATATCGCTTAACGGACTTCCGAATAGAGTACTTGAATGAGGTCCATAATAAGTCAACATGGCTTGGAAATCGTTCGGTGGAGCCAACAGATGACTCTCATCCTGCCCCACGTGGTCGATTAATGTATTTCTACCCCAAGAAGATCCCGCGGGAAACCAGTCGCCTACTCCAGTACCTGTATACGATTCACCGGCGAAGGAATATCTGCCGAGCAGATAAAATACTACTCCGGTAAGGGTTTTATTTATCTTTTGTTCGCCGCTTCTATCTATGATTCCTGTATTTTTTAGTGTGTATTCATAAATATAGTAATTATCGTGGTATTGCTGCGAAAATGCAATAATTTTTCTTGTTACAGTTATTCCTATACTCGTATGAAATTTACTTATCAGCATCCTGTCTGATGGCAAGGCATCGTCTATTTCATCTACTTCATCATTAAATTCGATTACGGAAGAATTAGTATTATCTACGTATACGTTGGGATGATCAAATTTACCTAGCATTTTTATACCTACATTGCCGAATGATTCCTCTGCAATTATCTCTGTGCCCATATATACCCCCGCAGGCCCCGCACTTATAATTTTATGGGGATAAAGAACATTTGAAACCGGATCGAGAAAATTAGTAGTTCCCAGCCAAAATGCTTTAGAAATTTTCACTCCCTTCATCCTGTTGTTATATTCGCCCGGGTATAACATTCCGTCAATCTGATCCTGCGCTACGTAGGTAGTTCTATCACGCCTAAAATACTCACCTTCTGATCCAGAATTTGAAAACCAGGAACGTAATCCTCCTACCCACATCCATTTTATTACATTCTGCTGGGTACCTTGAACACCGGCTTGAGCAAACAGCAAACCGGGGTTCAGGATGATAGAAGCACAGCAAAGAAACAGGGCAGTTATTACTCTATTTAAATTTTTTATAATCATTTGATTATTTCCTTTGTTTGTCACAATTCGTTATTATAATTTGAATGATAAATTAATTCCAAAGAAAATTTGTCTTGGGTTCAAAAAGTTGAAGGAAGTGTTATTAGGCATATCTATATACGCCTTATCCTCCAGTACTTGATCGAGTTTATCTTTATTTACTTCTTGCCAATTGCCGCTAACATACTGCATATACCTGCCCGTAGCAGTTTCGTAATAGAATGGACGTGTTTGAGGATTGCTTACATGCTGTATTGTTGAGTAGTCGTAAATAATTGGCTGAAATTCCACTCCATCTTCCCTGTAATCACCAACTCGGTCATCACCAGGAATATTATTATAAGCGTCACTTTTAGGCAGGTGAAGCGATTCCATATAAAACTGCTGGTCTCTCGCATCGTAAAAACTAGCGCCAGACAGTCTCTTCGTGTTAAGGAAATTCCTCACGTCTATAAAGAACATTACAGAAAAGGAATTAAAATCAAATGTTTTATTTAATTGAAAGTCGATATTCAAATAATCTGATGTCTGAACGTTCTGAACTATATTTGAAATTGTACGGATTTGATTTGGATTGTAATTTATATATTGACCAGCTCTCCAGTCTCCTAAAATTGTGAGTGACCAATCACTAAGGAGTTGAATGCCGCCGAAGTCAGCTCCATAATTATGAGGTGTTAAAAATGTTAAGCTCGCTCTTGAACGCGGCTGGGGTACCGGTTTTTGCTGATAAACATTTTGAGTAGTCTGATCAATTATCCTTTGATCTGCAGGATTGTCATTAATCCTTCCACTACCAAATGCGCCGTTAGTAGTTACCTGGTATGTAAACGTAACAAAACCACGTATCCAATCGCCGATAGATTTTTTAAGTGTTACCTCAACACCTCTTACATCCAGATAATTATCATTTGTAACTTTGAAGTACCCTATGCCTTTTCTTTCGCTCGTATAGTTTGTGTAAGCCTGTACATTCGATATATCCCTGTAAAAGGCCTGGATTTGTAATAAGTATAAATCGAACAAAGCATGGTCGTAGCCTAACTCGTAGGCAATTGTTTTTGCTTCTATTAAATTAGGGTCACCAAAATTAGATAACGCTCCTGAACCACCTCGACCTAATCTGAAAATTTCTTGATAGGCAGGCAGTTGTTTGAAGTGCCCATAATTAAAATATAGTTTAGAATTATCAGTAATAGGGTGGGAAATACCTATGCGGGGGCTGAAGGCAACATCAATATCTGATTTCTTTGTCGGATAACTAATACTTTCATCATAGTCCCCTGAGAAGTAAGACTTATCAAAGGGATCAACATCTACCCATTCAGTATTTGGATTGCTTAAATCCATTCTTAATCCGATATTAGCAATAAAGCCGAGCATTTCAATCTTATCCTGTATGTAAGCAGAAATCCTGTAAGGATTCCATTGCTCTTCTACATAATTTATATCATCGAAAGCAGGGCTGACTTTACCGTAATTTAAGTTAAGATCAAAGTAAGCAAATTCAACTCCTAACTTAAATAAGTGCTCATTAGTAAATTGACTTGATAGATCGAACTTGAGGGTATACGAATTGGTTTTGCTGGAATCGCGCATTTGAGCTGAATGCCCGCCGAAGAACATATCAGGATCGCCAATTCCTGCAGTAGCACTGCTGCTCCATCCATACGGAGCTTCATCTACAAAATACCCGGGAATTATCTCGTATATTTTTGAAAGATCTCTTTCTTCAAGAGGTCCTGTTTCATATTTGCGGTTTACATGTTCAAAACTAACTTCGTAAAATGTAGATTTGGCTATGAAATCAGTTAGTTTTCCAGATAGTGTAAAGTGACTGACATCGGCAGGGCTATACCAGGATTCGGTATAAATTCTACTGGCTCTATGATCGCTGAGCTGCTGTGCAATTGATAAAGGTGTCCGTAAATAATCAGTCGGATTCCAGAATTGAGCTCCGTTTACACCAAATTGGTTATTATTAAACTGGGAATCATCGGCATTAATAGCAACATTATAAGATTTTCCATATGAGCCAGACAGCGTCAATCTCATATCATTTTTTATATCAGAATTTATTTTTGCCGAAACATTATACTCCTGATAATCATCTCTGCTAAGAGGGATTAGAAGCATCTCTCTTTCGAAGCGAAAGCTTGTAAAAAAACGTAAATTACCAAGTTGTTTACTTATGAAAGGAACCGGGCCGCCAAAGCTTGCATCAATGTTGTAATCCGGGGCTTCTGTGCTGGGTCTTCTTCTATGTTCCCACATCCAAAGGCGTTGGGCGGCATAGGGAGAAAGATCATTATTAGGATTGTCATCAGATAAAAGCCGTTTTGAAATCGCATTCCAACCTTCAAAATTAGGATACTGACGCTGCATATATTGATCCCACGCACCATTTTCAGTACCTGTCCAGGCTACTGCATCATCCAGATAAGGACGATTCCACATAGAATTAGGATCATATACAGACATTCCAAAATGCTTTGGAGTTGCAGGACTATATTTTAATTGTACTGATCCATGATAAGCACTATAATCACCTTCTTTTGTTACAATATTTATTATTCCTGATCGTACTTGTCCGTATTCGGCATTAAATCCACCACGCTCTATCGATACTTCCTGAATTGATGATAGAGCAACTGTAGTTATGGGTTTATTGTTTGCAGGATCGCGTAAAGTAACACCATCTATTTGATATAAAAGTTCATCAGACTGGCCTCCTCTAACAATAAAACCCTCTTCAACTCCTGCCTGTAAACTTACAATGTCACCTATCGAAGTAACGGGAAGGGCTTCAATTTCGTCAGGTGAAATTGCAGCTACACTGGTAGATACATCCTTTTTTACTATATTTCTTTCAGCTACAACAGTTATATCTTCAATTTCAAATGCCTCTTCAATCATTTCAATATCAACTGGACTTGTTTGATCTATATGAACGCGTACTCCATAAACAATTACTTTTGCATATCCCACCATGCTTGCAACAACATTATATGAACCGGGCGGTACCTGAAGAATAACATAGTAACCGTCTATGTCGGTGGTTGAACCGAGTGTTGTTCCCTCAACAATTACATTTACACCCGGGAGAGGTTCACCCGTATCTTTATCCAAAATTCTGCCTGTTATTTTTCCTGTGGTTCCCGCAAAAAGAATATTAGAAATGGATAAGATTATTATTACACATAAGCGAATAATTCGGCATTTACCCGATGGCATAGCTTTCTCCTTTTATAAGACTCTATAAAATCACTTTAAAATAATACCCCCCATGTAACAATTATTACAAGGACTAATAGAATTAAAAAAACAGTTTTATTAAAATTCCATCTAATTTTTAATTTCAAGAATATTTCTTTTAGTATTCTTAAAAAAGAACCAGAGGCAAGTTGAACCAAGGTTAACCTGGAAAAAAGAAATAAAGAGAAAATCGAAAGCAAAAAAATAAAAAATGAAAAAACCAGGAAATTAACTTCAATAAACCAGCTGAAAAAACCGTTACCGGCAGGATTGTAATCGAAAATAATATTCAGCAAGCTTCTTAATAAAATTATTACTGTTCCTACAGATAAAGTTGCCAAGGCACTAAATGAATTAATTTTTTTATTCAATAAACCGGTGAGAAATACTCCCGTAACCAGTGCAGCAAAATATGCGAAGGTCTCAAAAAGTTTTAACGAATAATTAAAATCCATGTTTTGAGATAATGGAATTAACAAAATTGAGAATAACACCAGGAAAATTGTTGTTAACCTGCCCACAAGGACCAGCTTTCTATCAGATGCAGCAGGTCTTAGATTCCGATAAAAATCGAATGTGATTAGTGAAGAAGTGCTGTTGAAAAGACCGGCAAAAGAACCCATTAATACGGCTGCTACAGCTATTATTATTCCCGCTTTAATAGTTTCCGGAAGAATACTACCCGAAAACAAGGAATGCATTGAACTTTCAAAAGCAGCATCCTGAAAGAGTTTTATTGAAATAATACCTGGTAAAATAAAAATCAAAATTGGAATTATTTGTAAAAATCCTGAAAAGAGTGTTGCCTTCCTCGCAAAAGAAGTAGTGCGGGCACTTAAGGTTTTTTGAACTATAAATTGATCTGTGCACCAGAACCAAAAACCGAGGATGGGAAGACCGAGCATTAGGTTAGACCACGTCGAGGTGGACCCGGAATTGTAGTTGGTCGAAGGAGCAATTTTATAGATTGCCGAATTAATTCCATCGCTTTGATAAACAGCCCACAAGGAAAATCCTGCTATTCCAATTGCTATGAGTGATACTAAAATAACGTTCACATAAATTTCAGCGTGCAATCCGCCGGTAATAACATAAATACCCGTTATAATTAGAAAAAAAAGAAGAGAAGAATAAGTGTCAACGCCCCTAATTGTACTTATGATAATACTTCCGGTTACAAGAATAACTATCAGCCTGATAAAAATGTTATAGAAAATATAAAGCGATGAAATAAAAAGCCTGCAAGCCCTGTTAAATCTTTTTTCGAAATATTCAGGAAGAGTATTTATTTTTAATTTCAGATAGAGAGGAATTAAAAACCAGCCTAAAATAACAAGCATTATCGCAGAAATTATTCCATAAACAATTATTAATTCTGAAGTCCCGGACAGGCTCAGTCCGAAAATATAAGGGCTGAAAAAGCTTGGTGTTAAAAGAGAGACCCCTAACATCAACCAATGTATGTTCCTATTAGCAAAAAAATAACTTTCAACTGTCACTTCTTTTGTACGCGAAACATACATACTGAAAGAAATAAGAGAGACAAAAAATAAAAAATATAAAAAAACACCTACTGTAGATAAACCAAACAATATGTAATCCTAATTAAGTCCTTTTAATTTTTTTATGTACAATTAAGTCTTATTAGTTACACAATGATCATACCGATACCAAAAGATTCGATAAATTCATATTTTGGGTAAAAGTTTTTGGGATGAGCATCTAATTTATATCAATAAGATAAGAGCATAAAAAGTATTTTATATAAAAATGATATAACTGAAGAAAATTCTTGGAACATTTATATTTTTTATTTTCATAAGAAATAAGATAATTTTTCCCTTTCTATTTTTTGAGCAGCATATCACAATACAGCACCATACTTTAAAGTTCTATATCAATTTGATATAAAATGGTATAATCCGGTTTTATCTTTATGATATAGTTATAAAGAAATTTGTACCGCAACGTTATCAAACACTCATAGTTATTAGCTTATCCCTACCGGTATAATCATTGTGTATAATATTTATATTTTAGAATAATATATTTTTTATAGTAGGGCAAAAAAGAAAATAGGAAAAGGAAAAAGTTATTGATCATTATTGTTACTATAGATATTCCATGTATCTTTTATTATTTTCTTACCAGCTATTTCACCAACATATATGTATAATCGTAAATACAAAAAACCGCAAGATTTACGAATGCTTGAAATTAACCACATAGACATTACATTAGAGTTTACCTAAATTGGAAGGAGTAATTGGATATGAGACAACTGAAGAACTTGATTGTAGTGATTCTTCTGTTGACAATTGCATCTGTATCACCACTTTGGTCAGGAACAACAGGAAAAATTGCAGGCACTGTAACCGATAAAAAAACCGGGGAACCATTACCCGGTGCTAACATAGTGGTTATTGAAACAACATTAGGAACCACTACAGACCTTGATGGTCGGTACACAATCCTGGAAGTTCCCCCCGGGACATATGATGTTCAAATATCCTTCGTCGGATATCAGAAGATTAAAATAAATGAAGTCAGAGTATTTATTGACCAGACTGCACGTATAGATGTTGCACTTGAAGAAGAAACCATTCAAGTTGGTGAAGTAGTGATTACAGCCGAAAGGAATACAATCAGGCCAGATGTATCTACAAGTGTTTCTTCAGTTTCCGATGAGGAAATTGAGAGATTACCCATTAATAGTGTAATAAGTGCTATTGGATTGCAGGCTGGTATTCGTGGAGGTTGGAGTTCTTTTACTGACGGAGCTGCTCAACCGACTTTCCTCACAGGAAATAATCCAGATTTTACCGCAAGAGGAAAAGTAAGCGTACAGGGAGGATTAAACATTCGCGGCGGCGATGGTGATAATATTCTTTTTGAACTGGATGGGGTTACTTTACGGGATCCCAGAAACAATGAACCTATGACCCGGATTCCCCTTAGTTCTGTAAAAGAAATTTCAGTTGAGCGTGGTGGATTTCAAGCCGAATATGGCCAGGTTCGTTCAGGAGTAGTTAATGTCGTTACCAAGGAAGGAAGTAAAGAGAATTACTCCGGAAGTTTTCAAATAAGATACAGCCCGCCCGCTCCCAAATATTGGAGAGGCGAAGGTATCAGGGATATTCTTGACCCATATTCATATGTTTTAAGACCTTTCTTTGATCCTGCTGTGTGCTGGACAGGTACTCAAAATGGTGCATGGGATAAATACACTCGCGATCAATACCCCATATTTCAAGGATGGAATAAGGTTGCTGAAAATTTAAATTCAGATAATAATCCAAATAATGATTTAACCCCTCAAGCAGCTCAAAGGGCTTTTATGTATGAAACAAGAAAGAGGCAAATTAATGATGAGCCTGACTTTGAAATTGATGCTGGATTTGGGGGACCAATTCCTTTTATAAGTAAATCTCTTGGTGATTTAAGATTTTTTACATCTTTTCGAAGCAATCGAGAGATGTTGCTCTTCCCTCTGACAAGGCCTGATTATAGGGATTACGATTGGACATTACAATTAACTTCCAATATTTCTAAGGAGATGACACTTCGATTTTCAAGCCTGATAGGGAAACAATTTACAATAAGACATAATTGGGATGCTGTGGGTATTTATTATTATCCCCGTTTCCCAAATGAGATTGCAAATGTTGCAAGTGCTGTAGCCAATACTTATGATTTATTTGGGCTGTTTTCCAATTTTAACTTTTCTCTTTCTGATATCTCACATCAGTCTTATGCAGGCAAACTTACTCATACTTTAGGTGCCACTACTTTTTATGAAGTTTCTATAGAACATTTTAGAAGGGATTATAACACTCGTCCAACAGGGTTGAGAGATAGTTTGGGCAGGTTTGAAATAGTCCCGGGATTTTTCGAGGATTCGAACCCTTTGGGATATTGGCCTAAAGATGTAACTAGTGTTCTAAATTGGGGAGAAGGTTCTCATTATGCTAAAGCCCGGGACAATACAAAGGTTAATAGTACAACAATTAAAGCTGATTTTACTACTCAGCTCAATTTTCAGAATTTAATAAAAGCAGGAATAGAATTTAATTACAATGATCTTAATTTCGACTATGGAACTATAAATTCCGGCTCACAATTAGAAAATTATCTGGATCCTAACAAAGGTTATTCGAATAGGGTATTGATGCAGGTATTTCCAATTCGTGCATCTATGTATGTTCAGGACAAGATTGAATTTCAAGAATTTACAGTAAACGCAGGATTGCGACTGGATTACACTGATTCACAGGCAGCTTGGTGGGATTTAAATCCATTTGACGGCCGTTTCTTTTTATCTGATAACTCAGGTAATATTAATTATGATGACACCAACTTGTTTCCTAAAAAGGAATCAGAGCCGCAATGGCAGTTAAGTCCTCGTTTAGGTATTTCACATCCTATAACTGAAAATTCCAAGTTGTTTTTTAATTATGGCCATTTTAAGCAGGTACCACAATATGAAAGCTTATTCAGAATTGAGCGGGATCAGACGCGTAAGGTGACAAGTTTTGGCGATCCCAGTTTAATTTTAGCTAAAACAATTTCTTACGAATTGGGTTATGATCATATATTGTTTGAGGAATACTTGCTCCAATTAGCTGCTTTTTATAATGATATTACTGACCAGCAAGACTTCACACGGTATACTTCTCAGGGAACTGGTTTGGAATATACACAATCAACTTCAAATAATTATGAAGATGTTCGTGGTTTTGAAATTACTTTACGAAAAACAGCAGGGCTTTGGTGGAATGGTTTTATAAATTATACTTACCAGGTTAGAACCACAGGACATTTTGGAAGTGCGCGGATCTTTTCTGGCAAACAGCAGCAAGCTAATTATGATTCCAAAACCGTTAACCTTTATCAAGACCGTCCCATACCTCAGCCTTACGCAAGAGCTAATATCAATATTAATTCTCCTGAAGATTTTGGACCGGAAGTTTTAGGACATCAAATACTTGGGGGCTTCGGATTAAATGTTACAGCTGATTGGCAGAATGGATATTGGACTACATGGAATCCAAATGGACTCTTAAATGTTGCTTATAATGTTCAGGCAAGAGATTTCTTTGACGTTCATCTCCGGCTTGATAAAACAATTAATATAGGGAAGTTTGGTATCACTTTATTTATTGACGCAGATAATGTGTTAAATACTTTAAGATTGTGGAATACTACAGGCGACCAGGCTTATATGGCATCCCTGCATCTGCCGAAAAGTGATGCTTATCCTAATATTCCCGGCAATGATAAAGTTGGAGATTATAGAGAACCGGGTACTGAATTTCAACCTTTAATTGGTGTTGATGTTTGGGATCCCACACAGCCTCCGTCTCAAGACCTCGCTCAAGCATGGTACTATGAAATTTCAACCGGTGTTTACAGAGAATACGTAAATGATCAATGGAGACAAGTCGATCAAAACCGAATTGATAAGATGAATGAAGACAAAGCTTATATAGACATGCCGAATGCGTCTACATTCTGGTTCTTAAATCCAAGAAGATTCTTCTTCGGATTAAGATTCTCATTTAATCTTGGTGAATAGCAATACAACAGAGGATTCAATGAAAAAAATAATTCAAAAATTTAGAAATCAAAAAGACTTTAAAAGGGGTAAGTTCTTAGCATTTTTTATTGGTTTTTTGATTCTGTTTGGTAATAATTCAGGATACTCTCAGGCAATCAGATGGCTTCATGTTGGTGATTTACAAGCCCCTATTAATGAAATCGGAGCGGAATTTGAAGGTGAAATTCCTTCAGGTACTAATATTAATAATTTCTTTTCATGGCCAGCACAATTTAGCATTGACCAGACAACATCGAGAATGAAAGGATTATGGATTGGCTGCAGAAGCTTTAATGATCCAGCCGATAATGTTCTTAGAAGTGCAAAAGTTATTGGTTCAGGACCAAGAGATTTTCCTGATCGTATTAACCAAATCTTTCCGGTTGAAATAAGATTAATTGGTAGAGATGCTCGTCCGGAAGTGCTTGTTGATAACCAGGAAGCATCAGACAATTCACTTTACGATTTAGTTGACGAAATAGATCCAAATTTACCATCTGATAGAATGGTTTTAGTAGAATTCAATACATCTATCGGCATTTCTGTTACAAAGAAGGTATATGCTTTTGCTAATTCAGAACATGGTAATTATTTCATTAACGAGTATGTTTTTAAAAATACTGGAATTTATAACCGGCAGGGAGATGTACAACAGCAAACGCTGCAAGATGTCTGGTTTTATTTCTTTTATAGATATGCTTTCTCAGGAGTGACCTCATTAGCCTTTGCTTCGACATGGGGGCATTTTAATACAACATGGGGCCCTAACTGTATTAATCATTCTTTTGGCGAAGATCCCGGTAATCCTGAGTATACAGATAATGATGGAAATCCGATGAGAGGTTTTTTTTCATGGCCGGGTCCATTTGAAGGTGCTCCTCGTCCAAGTTATGCGGAAGATTGGGGTACGCCAAAACTTGATGACCCTGATGCTGGTACTTTGGGTACAGCCAAATATGCCGGGGTTGTAACACTTCATGCCGATGTTAGTTCGCAAAATCAAAGTAATGATCCTCTTCAACCGAAAACTACCTGGTTTATCTCTTCCGATGGTACTCATGTCGACCAAAATGTAAGTCAGTATAATGAATCGGAAATGCAGGACCGATTCGATATTATATCTGAAGGTCATCCATCTGTTAAGCATGATGTACTGGTTGGTGATAACTATCCATTTAATTATAGTGATCCTGTCAGACAAGCCGGCGGGGGTGCAAGTCAGGGACAAGGGTTTGGACCTTACACATTAAATCCAGGGGACAGTATTCGTATTGTTTTTGCTGAAGGTGTATCAGGTATTTCGTGGGAAAAAGGACGTGAAGTCGGTATAAGATGGCTTCAATGGAGAAATGGAACCGGAACACCAGAATTAAGGATGCCGGATGGTTCAACAACTACTGATTTTAATCTATATAAACGCAGATGGGTCGAAACAGGGAAAGATTCTATTATTAAAACTTTTCGTAATGCTATAGATAATTATAACACTCCCGGATTTATTCAATCCCCTCCTCCTCCAAGTTCCTTCTCAGTAATTTCGGGCGGTGACCGCATTAGACTTGAATGGGCCCCCGTTGAAGGAGCCACGGGGTATGTAATTTATAGATCCCGGGGGAATATTCTGGATTATCGGACTGTTTATGAAAGGCTTACAGATCTCGGGCCTGATGCTAGTAGCTTTGATGATGTAACTGCAACGCGTGGATTTGATTATTACTATTATATCCAATCAAAATCTAATGATAATTTCAGTAGTTTTGCATGGACTATAACTAATACACCGGCTACTCTTCAGCGACCGGCTGTTACAGCGCCGCCTATGCCTCCGGGAAATGATACTACTAATTGGAAATCCTTTTCACCGGTTGATTGGGTTTCAGATTCTCTATATGTACCCTATCAGGCAGTAATTTATAATGGTTTAAACTATGTGTGTATGGATTCTACTAACCAGCCTCCAGATTCTGATTATGTTAATTGGAAGGTAACCACATATGTTGGAGAATGGGTTTCCGGTTCGGCATATAATGCCCGGGATGTAGTTTCATACGGAGGGTTTAATTTTGTTACTCCTTATTCTATTTCAGGTGGAAGCTTGTTGGAATTAGTTCGTGTTGTTCCTAACCCCTACGATATCCGTGCACGTTTCTACCAGTTTGGCGATCAATCTCAATATGATCAGATTTCTTT